>ERZ779622.85-NODE-85-length-66270-cov-37.867447_pt1 | contig 66270 bp, 60 predicted proteins | sample MGYA00514188_ERZ779622 | MGnify/ENA primary metagenome ERZ779622 (study PRJEB29562, sample SAMEA4376702) | mouse gut metagenome | isolation source: Cecum | study: EMG produced TPA metagenomics assembly of the A DSS colitis mouse model was used to assess the... | reverse complement strand
TTAAGACATCGCCCTTTCACGGCGGTAACACGGGTTCGATTCCCGTTGGAGTCATTGTTTTACGGATTTCAGTGTTACGGACCTTTAGCTCAGTTGGTTAGAGCAACCGGCTCATAACCGGTCGGTCCTGGGTTCGAGTCCCCGAAGGTCCATTTCTAATTTAATATTTTTGGCCCGGTGGCTCAGTTGGTTAGAGCGCCGCCCTGTCACGGCGGAGGTCGTGGGTTCGAGTCCCATCCGGGTCGTTCTATTTCCTTTTTATACACAGGTTTTGCCGGCGTGGCGGAACTGGCAGACGCACAGGACTTAAAATCCTGCGGGACTAACCTCCCGTACCGGTTCGATTCCGGTCGCCGGCATTATCGAAAAAGCGGTACTACCTCAGCATTTATGCGGAGGCGGACCGCTTTTTCCTTTATCGCGTGAACGTGCCTTTTTATTTTTTTGCATGAAACGCTAAAGTCCTGTGGAAAATAACCGATACCTATTATGTAAGATATTGAATGAGGTTATCTCTTATGGGGATGGACCTTGGGAGGAAGGAGGAAATTCGTATGCGTATTGAGGCTTATACACAGGTGCAGCAGGTCTATGGCGCGAAGAGCCGTGCCAAGACGCAGAACGCAGCCAAAAGTGCGAATTCTGACCAGATTCAGATCTCCAGTATCGGTAAGGATATCCAGACGGCAAAGAACGCGGTTGCCGCGGCAGAAGATATCAGAAGCGAGCTGACGGCTCCCATCAAGGCGGGCATCGCGAACGGCACATATCATGTGAGCGGTGAGAGCTTTGCTGAGAAGCTGATGAAGCGGTATGAGGAGATTGAGAGTCTCTAGTAACTATTGAAAGGTAAGGGTTTGACGTGGCAAGCTTGATGGAAGCCTTGATTGAGGTTTTGAAAAAAGAAAATCAGGAATATAAGAATCTGTTAGAGCTGTCTATGAAAAAAACACCTGCCATTGTATCTGACGATGTAAAAGCTTTAGCCCAGATCACGGATGAGGAGCAAATCATCGTAAGCAGAATCAATCATCTGGATAATCAGAGAAATGACGCTGTTAATGATATTGCGAACGTACTTAACAAGGATGTTACGAAGCTGAAGATTGCGGATTTGATTAAAATGCTGGCGGCTAGGCCACAGGAACATGCGGAACTGGCATCGGTATTTGACGAACTGCGCAGGAATGTCCATGCGGTAAAACGGGTCAACGAGCAGAACAGGGAGTTGATCGAGAGCGCGCTTGAGATGGTGCAGTTTAACATGCAGGTTTTACAGTCCATGAATAAAGCGCCGGAGACGGCGAATTATAACAGGGGCGCCTGCAGTACCGGTGATGTGATCGGCACGGTCAACAAGGCTTTTGACGCCAAGCAATAATTGTTAAGGACGGTGGAGTATGTCATTATTTGGAAGCCTTTATATAGGCGTATCAGGATTGAGAACATCAAATAATGCGCTGAATACCACGGCGCATAACATGTCTAATCTGGACACCCAGGGGTATACCAGACAGCAGGTACAGCAGGGTACGAGAAATTATGTCACGCACTCGAGGGATACTGCGCGCAACTGGATACAGACGGGTCTAGGTGTCAATTATACCCGAACAAGACAGGAAAGAGATTTTATACTGGATAAAAACTATCGCCGCGAATCGGGGCGGCGGTCTTTTTATGATATTTCGTCGTCGGCTCTGGAAGAGATAGAATATATTCTGGGAGAATCCAACGAGGGGCACGAGTTTTCCACGGCGCTTATCGGCGATCACAATGATGCGAACACGAAGGAAGGACTCTGGGGCGCGGTGCAGGAGCTGGCGAACGATCCGACTGCTTCGGTGAACCAGAACCTGTTCGTGACGAAGGCATATGAGTTCATCACGAAGGCGCAGAAAGTATACAACAGCCTTTGCGAATATCAGGATAATATGAACCAAAAGGTCAAGAAGGACGTTGATAAGATCAACAGCTACGCGCAGGAAATTGAAGCGTTGAACCGTGCGATTGTGAGAGTGGAGGGTGGCCCGGAGCACGCGAACGATCTGCGTGACCGCAGGAACTACCTTCTGGACGAGCTGGCGAAGCTGGGCAATATCACCTACTCCGAGGATGCTTCGGGTTATGTGAGCGTCCGCTTTGAGCAGGTGGATCTGGTGAAGGGCAGTCTGGTCAACGAAATGAGCCTTTATCAGGATCCGCAGACAGGTTTTTACACGCCTTACTGGAAGAGGCTGGCGCACTTTGACAAATTTGACAAGGACGGCAATCCCATTGTTTCCAAGGAGAATATAGAGGGGGCTGAGGTTTTTGACCTGACCCAGAAGATCTCCTCGCAATATAATACGGACATCGGTTCGCTGAAGGGTATACTGCTGGCGCGCGGCGACCACAGGGCAACTTACAGGGAACTTGACAATATCAATCCTGACGGAAAGTACGAGGAGGGCTGGTACAATACGCACGTCGAGCAGTCTGTCGTGATGAACGTGCAGGCGCAGTTCGACAAGCTTGTGCATATTGTTGCCACCAAGATCAATTCGGTTCTTGCGGACGCGGCGGAAAGGGCGACGGCGCTCAACCCCGATTCTACTTATATGAGGGATGAGAACGGCAATCCTTATCAGCTTTTTGAACTGATGGTAGCGGAGGACGGAACGGCGGAGACGAGCTGGACGGTGAGAAATATCCTGATCAATCAGGAGCTCCGGCAGAATCCATCCCTGTTGTCTTTCCGTCTGGGTGAGCATTCCGAGGACCACGAGACAATGGAGGCTTTGAAGAAAGCTTTCGAGGAGACGATTTACACATTAAATCCCAACGTGCAGACGCCGTTGTGCTTCAAAGATTATTATAAGAATCTGGTATCCCAGATTGCAAACACCGGATCGGTGTTCCGGGCGGTGCAGGATAACCAGAACGTAGCTACGGACGCTTTGCTGTATGCGAGGGAACAGATCGTGGGTGTATCCTCCGACGAGGAGCTGACCAATATGATCATGTACCAGAACGCTTACAACGCATCCAGCAGATACATCAACGTAATCAGCGAAATGATGGATCATCTGCTTTCCACACTGGGACGCTAATCGGTTAAAAAAGAAGGGATAATGATATGGCATCTACATTTTTTGGACTGACAATTGCATCATCGGGACTGCGTGCCGCAAACGCCGCGCTGAATACCACAGGCAACAACATCAGCAATGTGCAGACGGCAGGCTACAGCAGGCAGGAGGTAAAGACGGAGGCGGCTAACGCGCTGCGGGTGTTTGCCACATACGGCTGTGCCGGCGCGGGCGTGGAGACGCTGGCGATCGAGCGTGTGAGGGATCTTTTCTACGATCAGAAATACTGGGCTAACGAGACGAAGCTCGGCGAGTATGATGCGAAACTCTACTACTGCAATATGATTCAGGAGTATTTTAAGGACGACAACAAGACGGGGTTCAAGACGCTCTTTGACCAGATCGGTGTGACGCTTCAGGAAATCACGAAAAATGTCAGCACCGAGAATAAAGCGCAGTTTCTGGGCGCGGCGAAGGCGCTGACGGATTATTTCAATAACATGTACGGGGATCTCCGGGATCTTCAGTCGGACGTAAACGACGAGATTAAGATTCGGGCGGATCAGATCAACTCTATTGCGCAGGATCTGGCGACGGTGAACAAGCAGATCAACACGATTGAGCTGACCGGCAGTCTGGCAAATGAGCTGCGGGATAAGAGAGACATGCTGATCGACGAACTTTCCGCGATTGTGGACGTGCAGACGCAGGAGCTGCCGATTGTGGATCAGGAGGGTAACCCGACGGCGGCGCACAGATACATAGTAAAGATTGCCGGCGGACAGACGCTGGTGGATATGGACCAGTACAGAACGCTGACCTGCGTGTCCCGCCCGGACGACGAGAAGGTGAACCAGTCCGACGTGGACGGTCTTTATGATATCATGTGGAGCGATGGGATAGAATTCAGTCTGTACAACGCTTCCATGGGCGGCATACTCCGCGGCCTGATCGAGATGCGCGACGGAAATAACGGGGAATACTTTAAGGGGACGGCTACAAACGTGGCTTTCCATAAGAGCATCTCCACGGTGACCATCAAGACGACGGAACCCTATCTGCAGGATATGTCGAAGTGTAATCTTTCCGATACGGGCGGTGTGATCAATATTGGAAACCAGCTTTACTATTATACAAAATGGGTTTACAACGGCAATGGCGAGTATACCTTTACCATTGACAATAACAAGAGCGATATGCCGCTGACACAGGAAAAGACATGGTCGGAAGTCTCCATAGGCGGCGAGATGAACTATCAGGGCGTGCCTTATTATATAAGCCAGATGAACGAGTGGGTGCGTGAGTTTACGAAGAAGGTAAACGATATTTTCAAGGAAGGCCTGACGGCGGAGGATCCGCCGAAAAAAGCGGATATCCTCTTTACCGCGGACTACGTCAGACAGGACGGGCAGTATACGCAGAAAGAACTGGATATGTCCGCGCCGAACGGGGAGAATACCGGCTACTACAATATAACGGCGGGCAATATAACCCTTCTTGACGCTGTGGTGAAGAATCCGGACCTTCTGGGAACCAGGAAGGACATTGACAAAAACGACGGCGTCGGTACAGATCAAAACACGACGCCGCCGGGCGACGGGGTCGATGAGATAGAGGGCAAGGAGCAGTGCGATCAGGTGTGGGCGGTGATTTCCATGCTGACAGACAAGAACCAGTTTAGCTTCCGGGGCAGGGATGCGGGCGGTTTCCTTGAGTGTGTGCTGTCGGATGCGACGCTGAATGCCAGCAATGCCGAGACTTTCTATGCGACTTATTTCAGCTTGGAGACGAATATTGACAACCAGAGGACTTCCATCTCAGGCGTTGACGAGGACGAAGAGGCAATGAATCTGGTGAAGTATGAAAACTCATACACGCTGGCATCCAAGATGATCAATGTGCTGACTGAAATTTATGACAGACTGATACTGCAGACGGGTGTTTAATTGTTAAGAAAGAGGGCTGTAACTTATGAGAATGACAAATAAAATTATGCGGAACAATTCCGCATACAACATCAACCAGAGCAAGATCTTGCGGGATAAGCTCACCAACCAGATGACGACCCAGAGTAAGATCGTGCGTCCCTCCGACGATCCGGTGGTGGCGATCAGGGCGCTCCGTCTGCGGAGCAATGTGACCGCGGTAACGCAGTATAATGACAGGAACGCGAAGGATGCGGACCAGTGGCTGACGCTGACGGCGGATGCTATGAAGACGGTGGACGGCGTGCTCGAGGATCTTTACAAGCAGGCAATGACCGCGCCGAACAAATACCAGACGTCGGATGAACTGCGGATTCTGCTGTCCAAGATGAAGCAGATGACCGCGGAGTTTTACACCTGTGCGAATGTGGACTATGCTGGACGCTACATTTTCTCGGGATACAGAACGGATCTTCCGGTGACTTTCACCGATGAGGACAAAAAGGAGATGGATTTACATCCGATTTCCTATAATATCAATGAATCGTTTGGTTTCCATGATATCAGTGAGATCAGCTATACGGGTTATGAGAAACTGAGTGAGAACCTCAACGGAAATCTGACGGGAACAGGACCGGCAACGGCGCCCGGTATTACCGATACGAATTCATACGAGCAGAACGTACAAAACGATACGTTATACCGCTTTAGGATTTCTTATAATAATCTGGATTCGCTGAGCGGTACGGATATGGAGGGTAATCCCCAAAAGCTGACTGTCACGCTGCCGGTGTATACGGATGCTGCTACAAATAATGTATACAGGAATGTCAAGGTGGAGATAACGGCGCAGGCTGGCGCTACACCGGGCGCTAACGGCGGGCTTAAGGCGCAAGTGAAGGTGTTGAGCGCGACGGATTCTGCCGGTAACGTGCTGGAGCCTGACCCTACGGCGACCCCCCCGGTTACCTTGCCGGCGGATCTGCTGACAGCGGAGACAGCGCTTGATGTGCAGGAGTTTCAGGATCAGGAGGAGGCATATAAAGCCATCTCGGAGGGCACCTGTACAGGGATTGCTTATATTCCCACCAGCGGAGAACTGGCGTTTTCCAAAGACTTTTATGATAAAAACTTCAGCGAGACGGCTTTTAATGACAGTACGGGAGGTTTCCAGATAAACTATAATAAGTCCAGCTGGCAGAGTGGGGACATCAACCCGGTACATTATTTCAAGTGTACAGAGACCCTGCGGACGACGGGACCGAACGAGAATCCGCCCCAGTATCGGAAGACTGCATACAATACCCAGCGAGACGAGGGCAGGGATCAGGATATCTATTATGATGTGGGTTACAACCAGCAGATTCAGGTGAATACCCGCGCGGATGAGATATTCACCCATAACGTGCAGAGGGATATGGACGATTTTGAGCACTATATCAAGCAGCTTGAGGATATCGAGACGTTAGAGGCGGATCTGGAGAAGAAGCGCAAGGAGTACGAGGAGGATTCCGACGAGTATAAGGATCTGACGCTGCGTCTGGAAGGTGTGAGCAAGGCGAAAACGTATATCCGTGACAGCATTCAAACCAAGTTTGAGAACCAGATGACAAAGTACCAGCAGTATTCGGACGATGCCCGGGTGGCGATGACAGACAGCGCTACGAGAGGAAGCCGTCTGGAGTTGATTTCCACCAGGCTGACGAACCAGAAGGCAACCTTCAAGGAGCTGCAGCAGGACAACGAGGGCATTGATATCACGGAGGTGGCTGTGGAGCTGACTGCTTCCGAGCTGACCTACAATGCTGCGCTCATGGCAACCGGAAAGATTATGCAGACGAATTTGATGAATTATATTTGATAAGCAATGAGTCGGGCAGATTTAGGGTGAAACAGTAGAAAGGAAAAAGGTATGCAGATTACAACGAGGGTATTCGGAGAGATTACGATTGATGATGAGAAAATCATACATTTCCCCGGCGGGATTATTGGATTCCCGGACCTGCAGGATTTCGCACTGATACATGATGAGGAGAAGGGTACGGATACGATTCAATGGATGCAGTCTCTGCAGGAACCGACGTTTGCCATGCCTGTGATGGATCCGTTGATCGTGCGTCCCGACTATAATCCTGAGGTGGATGATGAGCTGCTGAAAAACATCGGCGAGCTGCAGCCGGACGAACTGCTGGTGATGGTGACGGTGACGGTGCCGAAGGATATTGAGAAGATGACCGTGAATTTGAAGGGTCCCATCGTGATCAATGCGGCACAGAGACTGGCGACACAGGTGATTGTGGAGGGAGACGACTATACGGTTAAATATCCCATCTATGATATCCTCAATGCGAATAAGAAGAAGGCAGGTGAGTAAATGTTAGCTTTATCCAGAAAAAAGAATGAGGCGCTTGTGATTAACAATAATGTGGAGATCACAATTCTTGAAATCAAAGGAGAGCAGGTAAAGCTTGGCATTAGTGCACCGAGAGAAGTGCCTGTGTATCGTAAGGAAGTTTATATGCAGATTCAGAATGCGAATAAAGAAGCCGGGGATGTGGACAGCATGGAGGCGCTGAAGAATTTGTTGGGATAAAATAATAGAGCGCGGGGCGGGGATTATCTTTGCCCGCTCCGCGCAGCTACATAGTTACATATTATCATTTCATAGTTTCAGTAAGTTTCTTGAGCATTTGAGCTAATCTTATCTCGTATGTATGGTATTTTGCTACCGTTTCGTATCCGTTGATAGCGATCTCAACCCGTTCTTCGTCGTGAGATAAATAATAGCGGACTTTCTCTTCTAATTCCTCCATGGATTCATAAGTTTCAAGGTCGCGCCCGATCACGAAATAGTCCGGGATTTCCGCCTGATAGTTGGTGAGGAGGAAACCGCCGCAGCCGAGGATGTCCCAGACGCGCAGGGAGAGACCGGTCTCTATGGGGCGCATGGTCATGTTCAAATTGATTTTGCTCGCCTGAAAGACTTTTGGCATTTCGGTCAGCGTGCTGACACCGCCTTTACAGTGCACTTTGGGGAGACGGGAAACGTCGCTTCTGGTGTGGAGGGTGACGTGAAAGTGCCTGGCGAGACGGTTTAAGGTGCGCTCCCGCTCCACGGCGGCAAGTTTCATGCCGATATACTGGTGCGCCACGAGGTAGCGGGACATATCGGCATATGCGTCTTCACTTTTATAGAAGGCGGAATCGGCTTCCGAGATTTCACGGATTACCTCCTCCGTCAGACTTTCCGGGATAAAGTTGCAGCCGTATACCTTGAGCTGTGCCTCGATCATTCCGTCCACAAAACCGCGGGTGTGGTCGGAGAGTGTCAGCCCGTCATATTTGCTTTTTTCCGTATAGAGGGAGCCGATAAAGGAAACGTCTGCCCCGTAAGCGCCATAATCTTCTTCTGTCATGTCAAGTATGATTTTTTCCCACTGTTTCACATTCGTGGCGAGTGGCAGGTGAAAAATGCACTTCGGGTTGATTGGGGAGAAGAGCCGGTACTGCGCCCGGTCAAACAGAAAAATACGGTTGTATGTATTTTTCAGGGCGTTGGAAAAAAGTTCGGGTACAGGAGAATCCACGCTCCAGCACACATACGGTACCTTTAATTTCTCACACGTGTAGGAGACAGCGGGGAAAAAGTTAATGCTGAATACAAAAGCGAGGGGACGCCGCAGAATCCAGCCGGCAACTTTCTCGGCGCATTCACGGGGAGTCGCCCGCTTGTTGTGCATCTCCAGCTCCTCCGTGTGCACCGTGATGCCGAAATTTGTGAAGACCTGCAGGATGTCAGGCTCGCATATGCTGTTGTAGCGGTAAAATAAAATTTCCATGGCGGTATTCTCCTCATTGGAACTCCCGCTCAACGGCGGCAAAAAAGAGTTCCGACGATTGTGTCAGTTTTTCCCTGTAAGAGGTCAGTTCACACTGACGTCTGATTCCCTCTGTCTGCCGTAAAATCGTTACGGCAATAAAATAGGCATCGCCGGGCAGGAAAACGTCTGCAGAATTCCTCATACTCCGACTGAAATTCAGGGGTGACACTTCCCACCATTACAAGATCCCACGGCTCTTTAAGCTGCAGGAAGGCAAGAGCGTAGGCATACAGCAGAAGCAAGGTGTTTTTCTGGGCGGTGCCCAGCCTTCCTACTGTGAGAATCATATTTTCCTTTTCCTCAAAACAGACGCTGCCGGCTTCAGGATAGAGGGGATAATAGACGCCGTTGGGGATATACTCGACGGGACGCTGCCATTTTTTATAGAGAAAGGACTGGAGCCGCCTTGCCTCGCAGCTGATGATGTCGCAGTCCTTTAAGAAAATGGAAAACTGACTATCATGAAGGGGGTAAGCGTTTGCCCAGTCGATGTTGGTATCCAGCTTCAGATAGATGATGCCGTCGGGACGCAGGGATTTGTAGGTGCGTGCAAGTTTCATGTATTCGCCTCTCGCGCCAAAGAGAAAGAGGAGATCAATCTCTTCGGCATGTTCGGACATATAACGGACCGCCGCCTCCATGTGGGGCTGGTCTTCCGGCAGGGGAATTAAATCTACCCCTTCAAGGTAGGACAGGTAGGGATAGTCTTCCGTGCGTTTTGTGACGAGACGCAGACTTTCCCCGAATGTGCGGTAACAGACGTAGGGGAAAATTACGCGGTCTTTTAAAAGCTGCACGTTTTCCAGCGGATAAGCCGGGATCATGCACATTTTATAGTTGCTCATGGACTCAGGTCTCCGATCTGCTTACTGGGTTGATGGGATTATTATATAGGAAATGCGGCACAATTTCAAATTTTAAAAGTTATTTTAACTATTTTTCTGGTTTTCCTAAATTTTTGCGTGTTTTTTCCGATATAGATTACAAGAGATTGCGTCTGTCTGCACGCCTGCGGCGGACGTTATCGTGAGACGATTCCATATTTTTTTACAATATCACACGGAGGTGATTGACGATGGCAACAATTGAACCATTAAACAGCGCCATGACCTATCAGGCACAGGCAGCGGCAAAACCCCAGGCAGTGGCCCCGGTGAACACGGAAGTTCCGGAAGATGGGCAGACGGTCAATGTAGATGAGACGACCGCGTCCGTGACAAGATCGCAGCCGGAGGACGAGAAGAGCGGCGGAGAGGCCGGGAGTCAGCAGCAATCCGCGAATGCGAAGACACAGCAGCAGGCGAACATCAGGCAGGCCAGAGAGCAGCAGCAGTCCGAACAGCTTAAAAAGGCGATTATGGAGATGAACAGAAGGATCAACAACAGCAATGAAGAGGCTGTTTTTGGCGTTCACGAGGACACAAACCGGATCATGATCAAGATCATGGATAAGGAGACCAAGGAAGTGATCAAGGAATTCCCTCCGGAGAAGACGCTTGACATGATCGCCCGGATCTGGGAGATGGCTGGTATTCTTGTGGACGAAAAGATGTAGGCAGTTAGGAGGAGACGACAATGGCTATCAGAATTACAGGTATGTACTCGGGGCTTGACACCGAGAGTATCATCAGTGAGCTTGTTTCGGCTCAGAGCTATAAGAAAAACAAACTGGTAAAGGAACAGAAGAAGCTGTCGTGGAAACAGGACGCGTGGAAATCTTTGAACACAAAGATTTACAGCTTCTATCAGAAACTGGACGATATGCGGCTGCAGTCTTCTTATTTAAAGAAGAAAACGGTGGTGTCCAATTCCAATGCCATTAAGGTAGTGGGAGGCAATATGGACGGCACCCATAAGGTGTCGGTGGAGCAGTTGTCCAAGACCGCGTCTATGACCAGCGGCAGTCTGGCGAATGGAAATACGCATTACACAGGAAATGCGACTCTGAAACAGCTTGGTTTCAGCGGATCCGGCAGCATCCGTCTCAGCGACGCTGCGGGCAACTATGTGAATCTCGACGTCGATGAAAATATGAAGATCAACGACTTCGTGAAGGCGATCAACGACAATACGGCGCTGAAAGCCAGCTTCGATCAGGATAACCAGCGTATTTATCTCAGCTCCTGGGCTTCCGGGGAGGAGGGAAATTTCTATCTGTCCGGAAACGATGCGGGCGGCATGGCGGCTTTGAAGACATTGAAGCTTCTGTCTGCAACCGATATTGACAAACTGACGGCGCCGGGCGGCGAGTATGACGTATGGTCTAAGTATGTGAATGTTGATATCACAGGGGCTTCGCCGAGCTATTCTTCCGCGAACTATACAGCGGATTATAAGAAGCTGATAGAAGAGGAGACGCTGAGACGCCTGAAAGCGCTGAAAGAAGAGAATGATAAGCTGAACAAGGCGAACGAGAACTGCGACAAGGCGAACCAGAAGAATCTGGATACGCTGAAAGAAATCTTTGAAAACAAGGATGGCAAATACGACGCTTATAAGGCGTATATGACCGATTATAATCCTGCTTGGGATAAGGATACCGATCAGGCGGCGATCAAGGCGGCCGGCGAGGCTCTCTATGACAAGATTTACGGCGAAGAGAAGCAGGCTATGGAGGACGACGGGACAACGCCCAAGGTGGATGAGGACGGCAATCCGGTCATGGAGCGCACCGGCGGTTTGACGGGCGAATTGAAAGATCTGCAGGATGACCTCAAGGCGAAGCAGGATGCGCTGAAGGAGGCTAAGGAAAATTTCGCGAGCGGCAGCGGGTCGAAGGATGACGTGGATGCGGCAGAGGCGGCTGTCACGGCGGCTTCCGAGGCAGTCAGCAAGAAGCAGTCCGAGATCGATAAAGCAAAAGAGGTTTACAGCGTATACAATGCGTTTGACCAAAACGCGGCGGAGAAGGCAGCCAATCAGGCTAAGATCGATGCAAACGACGCCAAGTTCAGCTATAGCAAGGATGCCGACGGGAAGGAAACCTATCTGGAGAAGGATGCGTCCGGCAATCCGGTTGCTATCGGAGAGGGCGTAGTGGCTAAAGAGGTTGCCGCAGAGTTTGACAAGAAGGTAGCCGCAGCGCAGGATATGATGAATAACGCAGCCACGTGGAAGGGCATGGCATCCGGTACCAAGGTGGACGGGGAGAATGCGAAGATCAAAGTGGACGGCGTTACCTACGAGTCCGGCACCGACACGCTGACTGTGAACGGCATGACCATCACGGCTCTCGAGGAGACGGATAAAGATGTGACCATATCGACCAAGACGGATACGGAAGGCGTCTACGATATGATCAAGGATTTCATCAAGTCGTACAGCGAGTTGATGAACGAGATGGACTCGCTTTATAACGCAGAGTCTTCCAAGGGGTATGACCCGCTTCTCGCAGAGGAGAAGGAGGCGCTTTCCGACAGTGAGATCGAGGAGTGGGAGAAGAAGATCAAGGATTCTCTGCTGCGCAGAGACTCTACTCTGAGCGGTGTGTCATCCGCCATGAGAATGGATATGATGATGACCATGGAGATTGGCGGACGGACCATGTCCCTCGCGGATTTCGGTATCGAGACGCTGAGTTACTTCAAGGCGAAGGACAATGAGAGAAACGCTTACCATATTCTTGGAGATAAGGACGATCCGCTCAGCTGGGAGCAGGAGCCAGGAAAGCCTACCTTGAGTGGTATGATTGAAAACGAGCCGGAAAAAGTGATGGAGTTCTTTAAAGGTCTGACTGACCAACTGCACGACACGATTGCGGATAAGATGTCCCCGACGAAGATGAGCAGCGCGCTCACTGTCTACAATGACAAGAAGATGAAAGAGGACTACGACGAGTATACCAAGAAGATCAAGGAGCAGGAAGAAAAACTGAACGCTTACATGGATAAGTGGTATGCGAAGTTCTCGGCTATGGAGACCGCGCTTTCCAAGCTGGAATCCAAGAACAATTCGCTCTCCAGCCTGTTTGGAGGCTGACTTCCGTAAGAAATGCGACAAAGACCGCAGGAGTCTGACGGATGTCACGAGGGTTACGCTCCGCTGTTTTGCGGCGGAGCGTTGACTTTTGAGGGGCATATGTCTTACAATAGGTGGCAGGTAGGATCAAGGAGGAGAAAAGCTATGCCGGCACGTAATCCCTTTGCGGAATATACAACCAATAAAATTTTGACGGCTTCCCCGGCGGAAGTGACATTGATGCTCTATGAGGGGGCGATCAAATTTGTTAATATCGCTATTGTTGCCATAGAACACGGCGAAATCGAGAAAGCGCATATAAACATCAAAAAGACGCAGCGTATTATCGAGGAATTCCGCAATACCCTGGATCACAAGTATCCGGTGGCAGAAGATTTTGACAGAATTTACGTGTATCTGCTCCAGCGGCTGTTAGAGGCAAATATCAAGAAAGACACAGAGATTCTGGAGGAGATCAATATGCACCTTCGGAGTGTCCGCGACACTTGGAAGGAAGTCATGCGGAAGAATAATCAACACACGTAGAGAGGTGGAAGCATGGGTTTGAGCAGTGCACAGGTTCTGGTAGAAAGTCTGGAGAAGAAAAGCCGGATTCTCGACGAGATCATAAAGGAGAATGAGGCGCAGGAAACTCTGCTTAGGCAGGATGAACTGGATCTGGAGGCGCTTGACGTTTCCGCGGACCGTATGGGCGAGCTGGCGGAGAAACTGGAACTTCTCGACGAGGGATTCGAGGCGGTGTACGATAGGATCCGGGAGGAATTGATTAAGAACAAGTCGGTTTACCGTGGGGAAATCAGGCGGATGCAGGAGCTGATTGCCGAGATCACGGAGAAAGTGGTGGGCATCAACGCAGCCAGAATGCGCAACAAGCTCCAGGCGGAGAAACAGTTTAAGAAGAGCAGGCAGCGGATCGGCAAAGCGACGTCCAAGATGAAGGCAAGCCAGAACTACTATAATAATATGAACCGCTTAAACTTTGTCGATCCACAGTTCTATGATAATAAAAAGTAAAAAAGACCCCCGAGAAAAAATTTAAAAATTTTTTCTCGGGGGTCTAAAGTATATCGAATTCCCACCGATATATATAACAAGTAAAGTAAAACATTTACTTGAAGGCAGTGGCAAGACCGATGTCAGCGGACGGGACGGAGGATGAGCCACAAAAACAAAAAGGCGGCAAGGATGCCGCGAAAAATTCAAGGAGGAATATAGTATGATAGTAAAACACAATATTACAGCGATGAACTCTAACAGAATGTTAGGACTGACCACTTCTTCTCAGGCTAAGTCTACAGAGAAGTTATCTTCCGGTTACAAGATCAACCGTGCAGCAGATGATGCAGCAGGGCTTTCCATTTCCGAGAAGATGAGAAGACAGGTAAGAGGTCTTACCCAGGCTTCCGCTAACGCACAGGATGGTATCAGCGTAGTACAGACCGCTGAGGGCGCTCTCAACGAAGTTGAGGATATGCTCCAGAGAATGAACGAGCTGGCAGTTAAGGGTGAGAACGGAACCCTGACCACTTCTGATCGTGCTTCCATCCAGGCTGAGATCGGTCAGTTGATGAGTGAGGTTGACCGTGTACAGAGTACCACGACCTTCAACGAGATGAACCTGTTAGACGGTAAGTTCATCAAGGGTATCCAGGTAGGTGCAGAGGCAGGTCAGCACATCGACATCTCCATCAAGAACATGAGTATGGTAGGTCTGGCAAGCTACATCGGTACTTGGACAAATGGTACATCCACTGACAGTAAACTGTATGGTGCAGTTACTTTCAATGCGCTGACATCCGGTACTTCGAACGTGCAGGTTACATCTTACCAGGTTCAGGGCGGAGCTAATACCATTCAGGGTTCAGTTGCTTCGAAGCCTGTTAGTTCCTACAGCACGACAGATGGTAAGACCTACAACATGAAGGCTATGGATTCTACTATGGCTAAGAAGCTGGTTACAACCTTCCAGAACCTTGTAGGCGGTAAGGCATCGAGCGTTGCTTCCACCAAGGACTTCAACTCCCTTAATGCTTTCATCAAGGGTGCTCTGCAGATCGTATCTTCTCAGAGATCTGACCTTGGTGCTATCCAGAACCGTCTGGAGCACACCATCAACAACCTGAACAACATCGTAGAGAACACCCAGTCCGCAGAGGCTGCTATCCGCGATACAGATATTGCTACGGAGATGGTTCAGTACTCCAACAACAATATCCTTCAGCAGGCAGGTACATCTATGCTGTCTCAGGCAAATCAGGGCAACCAGTTGGCACTGTCCTTACTTGGCTAATCGCTGTAACAGGATTACGAGTGAAACTATCAAAAACCCCATCCGAGAGGATGGGGTTTTTTATGGTGCGCCCACATATGGAAGTTTGCTGTTTCACAGCATGCGGGCGGCGCGGCGAGTAGGGCGAAAATCTTCCCTACTTGGTTTATTCTTTAATTTTGTCAATGTCTGACATATTTACGCCTAAGCTGCTAAGCAATGCCTTTAAAGAGATATATTTATCCTTTAATTTGGCATATGTTTTTGTAGCCCCTTCTTCTTTTGCCAGTATCATATAGTCTTGTACTTCCCGAAATTCTTCAATACCCCTTTGTATAATTTCGCCATTATTCATTTCCAGCACCTCCATTCGTTCACCGCCTTTATTCATTGAAACAGTTATTAAATATCATATTTATTATAGCGTGTTGGTTAGTGGCTGTAAAGTCTGTTCAATTATTGCAAGAAAGCCGTTTCAGCGCCTCCACGGCGGGCGGATACGCACCGCAGTTTTCGTAGTGGGTGCGGGCGATATCCCGCTTGCCGAACATTTCATAGATCAGACCGATGTAATAGCTGGGTGTACGGGGATCTGCGGCGATGCATTTCGGGGCGCTCAGTGCTTCTACAAACTCGGGGAGAGCCTTGAGGGGCTGTCCAAGGCATAGATAGATGCGTCCGGATAGACAGAGGAAGTCTTTAGTGTCTGCGAAGGAATCACGGTAAGAAAGAACATTCGCGGCTTCTTCCGCCTGCTTGCTATCCAGCAGGATACCTGCGTAATTACAGAGAAGAACGAGGGTATAGTCTGCCCCGGGCGTGGGCCGCAGCTTCATGGCTTTGCGAAACCAGAGAAGTGCATTCTCTTCATCCCTCATTAACATATAGCTCTGTCCTAGCTGAAAGTGAAGGTAGGGGTTTTCGGGATCATTTACAATCTCAGCGGAAAGCATCGAGATGTCACGTTCCGCCTTTTCTTTCAGCTTTTCTTCCGAGCCCTGGTAGCCTACGTGGTCTACGCTGACTGGCGCGTCATAGGAGGAGGACTCCATAGAGCCGAGGGGAACGAGAACTTCGTGAATCGGATTGACAAAGTGGTAGAGGCGTCGGTCAAATAGCCGTGTCAGCCTTACGACCTGCTTTTTGGTTTCTCCGCCCACGTCGAAGTAGCTGAACAGCTCTATGGAGCCGAGGCTTTGCGGATGCTCTTCCAGAGCTTTCTGAAGAGCGTTCCAGTCAAGGGGGCGGAGAAACTCGTCGGTGTCCAGAGACAGGATGATATCGTTTGTGGCATGGCTGACACAGAAGTTTCTGGCAGCGGAAAAATCATTAATCCATGCGAACTCGTAGACATGATCCGTGAATTGTCCTGCGGTTTCCAAGGAGTTATCTTCTGAACCGGTATCCGTCACCACGATTTCAAACGGATAGGGTTTTAACGCTTCCAGACATCTCTGTAAATTTTCTGCTTCATTTTTGGTGATGATACAAACGGAAATCGGAATCATATGCTCCCCCGTTCTTCCATAGTTTTTCTCACTTCTTCCAGTTTTTCCAGCGCCAGAGGGTAGCCTTTTTCGGCTGATTTCACTAAAAAAGAAGCGGCTGCGGGGAGATTCCCCAATAGCTCGTTGGCAAAGCCTATGCTGAAAAACGCCATGCCGCTGTAATCTTCCGATTCCGAATCGGGAGTGCACTGCAGTGCCTTCACAAACTCCATTACCGCCTTTAAAGGCTGGGGCGGATCCTGATTCAAATAGAGAGCGCCCATGCTGCAAAGGAACTGCTGGCTGTGCGCGTAATCATTATAAACAGGAACGTAGAGTTCCAGTGCCTCTGCAGCTCTTCCGGTTTGTACCATTACGTTGATGAAGTTGTTTGCCATCACATGAACCCATTCATTTTGTAGAAGTAAGGGCAGTTCGAATGCTTTTTTATAATAGATATAAGCATTTTCATAATCATCAATCAGGTTGTAGGACTGCGCCACCTGAAAATAGAAATAAGGTTCCTCCGGTTTCCGTTCAATTTCTTTGAAGAGCAGAGCGTTGTTGCGTTCCGCCTTGAGGCGTTTTTCATCATTGGTGCCGACGTAGCCCACATGATCCACTTCCACAGGTATGTCATAACGCTCGTAATCGGTGCGGTCGGTTTTGATGTCGGCTACCTGCTCATGAATTAAATAAATGTAATGAAAACTGCGTTTATGGAAGAGACGATCCACTCGTTCCAGCGAATAATCTTTTCTATATTGGGTATCAGAGAAACTTTTTCGCAGAATCTGCCCTACGCTACCGCGGGGATGCGTCTCAATCGCTTCGCACAGCCCGTCCAGATCCAGATCGGTCAGATATTCGTCGCAGTCTATGACGAGCACATAGTTGTGGCTTGCCTTTTTCAGAGAAAAGTTTCTGGCAGCGGAAAAATCGCCGATCCACTCAAAATCATAGATATTGTCAGTGTACTTTGCGGCAAGCTCCTTCGTGCGGTCGGTGGAACCGGTGTCCACATAGATAATTTCAAAGGGATAGTGTGTGAGCGGTTCCAGGCATTTCTCAATATTTTTTTCCTCGTTTTTTCCTATGATACATACTGAAATGGGAATCATGTGGTTCCTCCTCGTTTCTGCGCGGTTCATGCGCCGGATATATTTGTTTCCTGTGTCGGCTGCCATTTCATGGCGGGAAGCGGCTCTGGATAGCCGGTATTGTCAGACGCCGTTCCAATCGGAGAGCCGTTCTAGGGCAGGTGCAAAACCCAGATCAGCCGCCTTCTGGTAAAAGGTAAGGGCGGAATCCTGGCTGCCCAGCATTTCGTTTACCAGCCCGATATTGTAGAAGGGAATGAAACTGTTGGCTCCTTTTTCCCTTGCGTCAGGGCAATGCAGCGCTTTGACATACTCCGCCATGGCACGGAGGGGCTGAGGCGGGTCCAGATTCAGGTAGATGTTGCCCATGCTGCAGTAGAAATTTGCGTCCCCCGAAAAGTGCTCGTAAATCGGCTCAAAAAAAGCCTGTGCCTCCGCGGAACGCCCCGTGTGATTCATGGCGTTGATATAGGCGGTAGCCATGATCTGTACCCAGGGTTCACGGAAGATTATCGGGAGCGAAAAAGCTTTTTTATAGTAAGTATAAGCGTTTTCGTAATCGCGGATGCCGTTGTAGGACTGCCCTACCTGAAAATAGAGGTAAGGATCATTCGGCGTTCTCTTTATTTCCCGAAAGAGCAGCGCGTTGTTGCGCTCCGCTTTTTGGCGCATGGCGTCCATGCCGCCGCTGTATCCGGCGTGATCCACGATCAGGGGGATTTCGTAACGCTCATAGAAAGGGCTTTCGCTGCCCTGCCTGACGACCTGCTCATGGATAATACCTTTATAATGGAAGTGCTTTTTGGAAAAAAGCCGCTCCACGCGGTCCGGATAGTTGGTCTGCGTCCCGTTTGCCTCGTAGTAATTGTTGCGCAGCAGCAGACCGACGTCCTGTGGGTGTGCTTCGAGCGCGGTGAAAAGAGGCGCAGTGTCCAACTCCGTCAGATATTCATCACAGTCTATAAAGAGCACATACTCGTGAGCGGCTTTTTCGAGCGCAAAATTTCTGGCGGCGGAAAAGTCGTCGATCCATTTGAAATCGTATATTTTGGCGCCATACTTTGCGGCAGTCTCCTTCGTGCGGTCGGTGGAACCTGTGTCCACGTAGACGACTTCAAAAGGGAGGGACGCAAGGGGAGCCAGACAGTTTTCCATATGCTGCTCCTCATTTTTTCCAATGATGCAGACGGAAATAGGAATCATAGTAATCGTCCTCACTTCTACACGGCTCATGTGCTGAACCTGCAAATAAATGATGTAAACTATAAGCTGACAAAAACAGGTGGCTTCAGGATGTCTTCAACGCTGCCAGCCGCTGCACAGCCGGGGCAAAGTCTCCGCACTGTGCATAGAGCGCACATGCGCTGTCCGCTTCTCCGAGCTGCTCAAAGATCAACCCGCACTGATAAAGCGGCAGGAAAGAGTTTGAGCCGTTCTGCCGTCCGGGGGGCATTTGCAGCGCCTTCTGATACTGTGTAAGAGCCTGCTCCGGCATGAGGTTATCTTTGTAGATGTTTCCCATCAGATAGACGAAGTCCGTCACGGAAGCAAACTCGTCGTAAATGCCCTCAAAGCCAAGGGCGTTTTCCGCCTGTCCCGTGTGCAGGAGCGCGTTGCCGTAGGAAACCACCATCGCCTGCACGTAAGCAAGTTCCGGGTCGAGGTCAAACTCCAGCCCCTTGTCATAGTAGATGCAGGCACGCGCAAAGTCCTCCAGAATCTCGCAGCTTTTCCCGAGCTGATAGTACAGATAGGGATTTTCGGGATCCTGCGTCAGCTGTTTTTCCAGCAGCGTGAAGTTTCGCTTATATTTTGCCTTACGTTCTTCCGGGGTCATGTCGTAGCCAGTGTGAAGCAGGGTCGTCTGCAGCAAAAACGCCGAAATTTCATGCCCGCGGATGGGCGTGAGCTGTTCATGGATCATGCCTGTGTAATGATACAGCTTTTTATTAAAAAAACGTTCTGTGTAATCCACGTTATTCAGCGTAAGGACACCGTTTTCGGTCACCAGATTTTCACGGGACACGCTGCCAACACTGTCGGAGAGGTGTTTGCGGAAATAGTTCAGCTCCTCTACGTCGATTTCTTTCACGGTTTCGTCGCAGTCGATCATAAAGATCCAGTTGTTGGAGGCCTCCCGAAGGGAAAAATTTCTGGCGGCGGAGAAATCGTCACACCATGCAAAATCAAGCAATTTATCCGCATATCTGGCGGCGATTTCCTTCGTCCTGTCTGTGGAACCCGTGTCCACGACCACAATTTCAAATCCGCAGGGCTTGATGGATTTCAGGCACTGCTCGATGCGCGTTTCTTCATTTTTGGCGATGATGCATACAGATATGGGATGCATGGAAGACTCCTTTAAAGTTTAGAATAATAAATTTATTTTATCATATTTATGGTAGACAGGCAAATTCCATAATTGAATCAGTATATGAAAAGTGTTAGAATACATTTGAATAAATATGGTCTGAACATTTGCGAATATATGTTATTACAGGAAAATGCGATATGGGAGACAGGGATGGAGTTTAAAGGTGAAATAAAAGAAAAAATTAATGAGTTGAAGGGGTATGCAGAAAAAAACGATAACATTATCTGGTATGACCGTGTTGTGGACATCTTATATGATAAGGACGATTCTGTGACAGATGAAATGATAGAACAGGTTATCTGTAAACTGGGAGAGGACGGGATCAGTGTAGAGAGAAGGCCGAATGAAGATTATGCAGATGAAGCCAGTCAGGCCAGCCATTTTATTCCGGCGGATGTAAATATTGCGCAGCGTCCCATGAATATATATAACCTTATGGAAAGACTGGAAAACCATGAGATTAATATGGCGCCTGAATTTCAGCGTCATAGTGATTTGTGGACAAAAGAACAGCAGAGCAGGTTGATTGAGTCGCTTGTATTAAAGATTCCCATTCCAACCTTTTATTTTAATGCTGTTGATGATGGAAAATGGATTGTTATTGACGGGTTGCAGAGGATGACGGCATTTTATCATTTCCTTGTAGGTGAAAAGAATAAAGAAGGGATAAGGGTGAAAGAGAAATTCTGCGGCTTACAGTATATGGAAGATTTTAATGGAAGAACTTTTGACGATTTGCCAAGACAATATATCCGAAGGATAAAAGAGACGCCGATTGTGGCATACACGGTAGAGAAAGGAACGCCGGACGGCATTGTCTATAATATTTTTCAGCGAATCAATACAGGCGGAGTTAAATTGGAACCACAGGAAATCCGTCATGCAATGTACGGCGGAAAAGCAACTGAGCTGTTGCAGAGACTGGCAGAGAGTGAAATATTCATAAAGGCGACCCAACACGCAATTTCGCCAAAACGGATGGAGGATAGAGAATACGTTAATCGTTTCATTGCGTTTACCGAATTAGATTATAGTAAAGAATACAGAGGAAATATTGATGATTTTTTACGAGATGCCTTAAAGGCAGTGAATCGGTATGATGATAAAGATATTGTTCGTGTAGAAGAAAATTTTTATCGTGTGATGCAGGCATGTAAGACAATTTTTGGGAAATATGCGTTTAGAAGATATAATAATGAGACAAAGAGACGCAGCGCGATCAATAAGGCGATATTCGAAGCGTGGGGAATTGTGCTTTCTGAGTTGAAGGAGGATGAAATAATTGTACTGGAGCAAAGACGGGAAGAACTTATAGTTAAATTTGGTGAAAGAATGCAGGAAAAGGAGTTTAATTTGGCATTAAAGGGCGGGAAACCGTCTGCATTGAAAAAGCGTATTGAGATTGTCAGGGAAACAGTTGAGGAGGTTTTATGATCACTGGTTTAGAATTAGAAAATTTCAAATGTTTTGAAAAGCTGCAGATAGATTTGAAATCCGTAAATATATTTACCGGGGTCAATGGGGTAGGAAAATCGACAGTCATTCAGGCGCTATTATTGCTATTTCAGTCTTCGGGAGAAAGTAGAAGACTTACATTAAATGGAAAATATACAGAAATGGGTTATTCACAGGATGTGGTATATGATAAGGCGCAAGAAGATTTTGTAAAAATCGGGATTACGGGTTCTGAGAAAAAAGAGTATATGCATATTTTCTCCTATGAACAGGATGTAGATTATTTAACGGCTGTGGAGACGCCTGCTGATTCTGCATTTCTGGCAGAAGAGAAATTTATTTATTTGTCAGCGTATCGTATTAAACCGCAGGAACGATATCGTGTAATCAGCGAGAAAGATTTGAAAATGAGGCGTTTTGGGAATAATGGGGAGTTTGCGCTGCAATATTTAGGCATGTATGGGGATGATGATGTAAAAAATCGGTGTGTCGTAGAGGAAGATGAGAAGGGAAAATCATTACTCAATCAGGTCAGAATTTGGCTGGACAGAGTGTCACCTGGAGTGTCGCCACAGATTAAGGTAATGATGGAAAGCAGAGCTTCCGAATTGTCATTTGATTTTATTGAGGGAAAAGAAAAGACGAATTCTTACAAAAGCCTTAATGTCGGATTTGGGATTACCTATATTCTTCCGGTTATCATAGCTTTGCTATCCTCCAAAGAGGGTGATTTGATTATCATAGAAAATCCTGAAGCACATATTCATCCGGCAGGGCAAAGAATGTTAGGCGAATTGATTGCCAGAGCAGGAGCTGGCGGTGCACAGATTATTGTGGAAACACATAGTGACCATATTATAAATGGGGTGCGCATATCAGTAAAAGAAAAACATCTTGCCAAAGATGATGTACAGATTGCCTTTTTCTTTAAAGATGAGTCCAGAGAATATCGCCATACTTATCAGAAACTGCAAATTTTTGAAGACGGCAAACTAAGTACATGGCCGAGAGGTTTTTTGGATGAATGGGAGAGGGCTCTCATTGATTTGTTATGAACATTTATGACGTGCGAAAGATGAGGAAATCATGAAAATTGCAATTAATGATATAGCTTTTATGAAAGGGTTTAAGATACCTCATGATGCTCAAAAGGCGCTTGTGTGTTTTGCAAATGTTGCGATACGATTGAGAGATGAACGAGTAAGCCGCGTGGATACAACGGTAGATATTGTAAACAGCAAAAATGTGAACAAATCTACGGAACTTGCTCCGCAATATTCCCTGATTCACGCTTTGAATGATATACGAAATGGATACAGGGAGCAATATTTATGGATGTTGCAGATGCTTACAATGGTTGGGGAAGGGGAAGAGGAAACCGATGAGAAATTTTGCCTGCTGGGATTTCAGTCCGAGCATTGTGCCAGATATAAAGAAGACTTTCTGCTAAGCTTAGTATCAGATCCGATATTTGCCCAAAAAACAATACAGGGTGTATTAACGGATAACAAAAAGCATAGCATTAGAAACATAGCGGATGAAAGTCATATAGAATTTTATTGGGAAGAATTGGGGTTTCGAGAATATGAGATCAATCCAAAACATGGCAGACGCGAGTACATTCGGGCAGGAGGTAAGAAAGTTGGGATAGCGCCGGAAAGCGATGAACTTGGGCAGATGCTTTTAAACCAGGCAATAGAATATAAAGGAAAGCTGCTCTCGGTCGATATAGAGAAAGACAATCGTATATTTGAATTTCGCCGTTCATACGCAAATAAATTTCATGGGTTTTTGCAAGAAAACTTGGCAGAGAATGACAGGCATAACGTGATAGAATTTGTGGACAGACAGAATAGAGGAGAAAGACAATGAAATATGCATTAATCGGCTGTGGCCGTATTTCACCAAACCATATAGCGGCGGTGCGCTAATGAACCAGTGCATCCACAACATTGATCTTCTGCGCTGGATGATGGGCGGCCAGTCTGTCAATGTGATAGAAGAGTGGTGGTTTTCGGATTTTTTGGACAACCCGGAGGAAGTGAAGGCGAAATTCCACGAGAATCCGCCGAACGTATACGGTTATGGACATACGCCGCTGTATGCCGACATGATTAACGCCATCGCCTAGGAGAGACAGCCATATGTCACAGCTATGGATGGAAAGAAAGCGCTTGAACTGGTTCTGGTGCTCTATAAGTCCGCGGCGGAGGGATGCAGCGTGAAGTTTCCGCTTACGGACGATGTGTTCTGCGGTCCTTCCTGCGTGTTTACAAATGACTTGACACCCAGGGCGGCTTATCCCAAGGGGAGAGAAAACTATAAGAAAACGTGCATAAAAAAGGGCGCCAGCATCGGTGCGAACGCAACGATCGTATGCGGACACACGGTGGGAAAATATGCGATGGTGGCGGCGGGAGCCGTTGTGACAGAGGATGTGCCAGATTATTGTCTCGTAAAAGGCGTGCCGGCAAGAGTCTGCGGAAAGGTGGACGAGAGGGGAAATTTACTGTAGACTGCGTCCGGCATGAAGCGGTAATGGGAGAATTAGTATTTCTCACACTAATCAATACAAGTAAGGAATATGACAGGAGATGCGGTTTTACAGACCAGCCAGCATTTCCTGCACACGATGACGGTAAGTATGCGCAGCGGCGACTTTATCGTGACCGTTTTTTGCGATCGCAATTCTTTCTTCTTCGTGGGTCAGGTAGTAATCGATCTTCTGCAGCAAGTCTTCTTCGCTTTCATAGCAGTCAAAGTCTACCCCGGGGGTAAAGTTTTCGAGAAAATCTTCCTGATAATTACTTAACAGAAAACCGCCGCTTCCCATAATGTCGAAAGCGCGCAGGGGTATGCCGCTCTTAATGCTTCGCAGGGAAATGTTCAGATTGATCCGGCTCTGCTTGAAGACCAGAGGCATTTCTGCGTAGTAGTCCGCAGTGCCGTGGTTGCGCAGGTTGGGCAGAGAAAAGGTGGGATCCAGGGTAAACAGATCCAGCGTGTGTGTCTGCGTGACTGCCGTCAGCAGGCGCAGCCGTTCCAGCCCCGTAAGCTTGCGGTTGATGACATATTGGGCGTAGAGGTACTCTCTTGTCTCCACGCCGTCGGGATTGGGATCCATGGGAAGGGACTGATATAACTCTTCCATGATAGGAGATAATGACTCCTGGATAAAGTTACAGCCCTGCACATGCATCTGTGCCTCCATCAGTCCTTCCAGATATCCTTTCGTATATTCGGAAAGATTTTCCATGCGGTCAAAAAAGTTATGGGATTCGGTGTAAAGCGAGCCCACGAAGGAAACGTCGTACAGGTATGGACAGCTGGGAATCTGGGGTACGGCATGTGAGCTGCGGGGAGCGGAAGCCTGCGATACGGCATGGATGCTGTCAGTATCGTGTATTGCAGGATTTGCCAGAAACGAGTCGAGGCGGTCCAGCCGATCTGTGTTTGCCGCCATGGGCAGGTAGCGGACGGTTTTGATTCCAGCCTCGTTAAATTCCCGGCAAAGCGCCCGGTCGAACACATAGATAGTGTTGCATGGATTGATAGCGGTGTAGGAATAGAGCATGACGTAGGGGCTGTCATAGATCCATGAAATATAGGGCAGACCCTCGCGCTTACACACATTGGAAACGAGAGGAAAATAGTTGAAGGAAAAGACTGCGTCAGGCACAGTCTCGCGCAGACTGCCGGTGAGAGCGGACTCAATCTCGGTGTCCCTGCGGGCATCTTTATTGGAAAAAGGAAAACAGATGACCTGATGTCCCTCTCTGGCAAAGGCGTCTTTTATATCGGCATTGCCGAAACTTGCCCATTCGATAAAAAGTATTTTCATGGCATTCCTCTCTGAATCGAGCGCGCTGGCGCCCGATTTATTAACGTTCAATCTGTGTTGAGTATATCACAAATCATTTCGGGTAACATCCATATATTTTTTAAATAATGGTTGACACTGGAAAATTTCTAGTGTATTATCATTTCATATTAATCATATCAAAATGGTATGAAATAAAACGCGGTGTTCTGCATCCAAAGGCAACAAGCGGGGCAGAGCGTGTAAAAGGGAGGAAGAAAAATGGCAGACATTAAAAAGAGCGCATCGGAGCTGATCGGGCATACGCCCCTTTTGGAGGTGACCCACTACGAGGAAACTAACGGCATCACAGACGCCACGATTCTCGTGAAACTGGAGTATTTTAACCCAGCAGGTTCGGTGAAGGACCGCATCGCCTTACATATGATCGAGGTGGCGGAGCGGGAAGGGAAACTGAAACCCGGCGCGACGATTATCGAGCCGACCAGCGGCAATACGGGCATCGGGCTGGCGTCCGTGGCGGCGGCAAAGGGTTACCGGGCGGTACTGACGCTGCCGGAAACCATGAGTGTGGAGCGGCGCAAACTGCTGCAGGCATACGGCGCAGAGCTGGTGTTGACGGATGGCGCGCTGGGGATGAAGGGCGCCATTGCCAAGGCGGAGGAACTGCAGGCGCAGACGCCCGGTTCGATCATTCTCGGTCAGTTTGAAAATCCGGCGAATCCGGCGGTTCATAAGGCGACCACAGGACCGGAGATCTGGGATGACACGGAGGGAAAGGTGGACATTTTCGTGGCAGGCGTGGGTACCGGCGGCACGATCACAGGCGTCGGTTCTTACCTAAAGGAAAAGAACCCCGCCATACAGGTAGTGGCGGTGGAGCCGGAGAGCAGCCCGGTTCTCTCGGGCGGACAGCCGGGTGCGCACAAGATTCAGGGAATCGGCGCAGGCTTTGTGCCACAGACGCTTGATACGGATATTTACGATGAGATTATAAAGGTTTCCAATGAGGACGCTTTCACGGCGGGCAGGGCGATTGCCACACAGGAGGGTGTGCTTGTGGGCATCTCTTCGGGAGCGGCGCTCCACGCCGCGGCTGAGCTTGCGAAGCGTCCGGAGAACAAAGGAAAGGTGATCGTGGCGCTCCTGCCCGATTCGGGGGACCGGTATCTGTCTACGCCGCTCTTCGCGTAAACGAGTTCAGCTGCGCCTGTTCGCAAAACCTTGACATTTCGAGGGATTCATACTATAGTGAGCAAGGATAAAATCGTTACTTTTCACACGTGCCATGCACTTGCTGCATAGCGTCGGAACCAGCGCCAAAATGCCTGTATTTTGGCATTTTGTGTGCATCATTGCTGCAATTCACACGGAAGAATCGTAAATTGATGCGAAATCTGGCATATGTGTGAATTGTAGCATAAAAGCGGGAGGAGAGTACGGAAATGATCGAGGTGCGGGATTTAAGCAAGACCTTTGAGACCGATGACGGGAAAGTGGAGGCACTGCAGCATATCACGCTGTCCATTGAGGCGGGCGATATCTATGGTATTATCGGCATGTCGGGTGCGGGCAAGAGCACGCTCGTGCGGTGCCTGAACTTTCTGGAACGCCCCACGTCCGGCACGGTGGAGATCGGGGGAAAGGATCTGGGAGCGATGACGGAAGCGCAGCTCCGGGAGACACGCAGGGAGATTTCCATGATCTTCCAGCATTTCAATCTGTTGATGCAGAAGAATGTGATTGATAATATCTGCTTTCCGCTTGTGATCGGGGGAATGAAGAAGAAGGACGCAAGGAAGCGTGCGAAGGAGCTGCTGGAGATCGTGGAGCTTTCGGATAAGGCTTCGGCATATCCGTCCCAGCTTTCCGGCGGGCAGAAGCAGCGGGTGGCGATTGCAAGGGCGCTGGCGGCGAACCCGAAGATTCTGCTCTGCGACGAGGCGACGAGCGCGTTAGACCCGCGGACGACACAGTCCATTTTGCAGCTTTTGAAGGATATTAATAAAAAATACGGTATCACGATAGTGATCATTACCCACGAAATGTCGGTGGTCCGGGAAATATGTTCCCACGTGGCGATTATCGGCGAGGGGCATCTGGTAGAACAGGGGCGCGTTTCGGATATCTTTGCGCACCCGAAGACGGCGGAGGCGAAAGAACTGATCCTGAAAGGCAGCGGCACGGACCGCCGCACACTGGAGGACAGACAGAAGGAACTGATGAAAGGGAAATGCTGTGTGCGTATAGTATTTTCCGTGAACTCTTCCTTTGAGCCGGTGATTGCAAATATGGTGTTAAGGTTTGGGCAGCCGATCAACATTCTGCGGGCGGATACGAAGAACGTGGAAGGAATCGCCAGAGGCGAGATGATTTTGAGTCTGCCGGACGACCGTAAGGTACAGGAGGAGATGAAGGCTTACCTTGTAGAGAGAGGGTTGGCAGTGGAGGAGGTGAACGGCTATGTGGACTAGTGATCTGACACTGATGATGCTGGAAGGTGTGCGGGATACGTTGTTTATGACATTGCTGTCAACTTTTTTTGGCTATGTGCTGGGACTTCCCTGGGGCATTGTGCTTGCCGTGACGGATAAGTCGGGCATCCGACCGAACGCCGTGGTTTACAGGGCGCTGGATGTAGCGGCTAATATTTTGCGGAGTATTCCGTTTCTGATTCTGCTGATTCTTGTGCTGCCCCTGACGAGGGCAATTGTGGGCAAAAGCACGGGGGCGGCGGCAACGATTGTACCGCTGACCATTGCGGCGGCTCCCTTTATCGGACGGATGATCGAATCTTCCATCAAGGAAGTGGATCACGGTGTGGTGGAGGCGGCGCAGAGTATGGGCGCAGGCACGTTTACGATTATATGGAAGGTGCTTCTGGTGGAGGCGAGAACGTCGATTCTGGTGGGTGTGACTATCGCCATTGGCACAATTCTCGGCTATTCCGCAATGGCGGGCGTGGTCGGCGGCGGCGGACTTGGCGATATCGCCATGCGTTACGGCTATTACCGTTACGAGACGCTGATTATGATTGTCTCGGTGGTGCTTCTGGTAGTGCTGGTGCAGATTTTCCAGACGCTGGGGATGCGGCTGTCGGTGAAGCTGGACAAGAGGAAGTAAATAGCGGTACTAGGCTCGAAAATACCTCGCCAAGTACCAACGTCCTGCAAGGGTCTGCTTATGATTATACTATTTGCACAATTATGGCAAGGTTGTGATGAGTTTTGCAATTGACTAAGTAATATATAATGGAGGAGAAAGTTATGAAAAAGAAAATTGTGGTAACGATTGTGACCGCGGCACTGGCGCTTGGTACGCTCGCGGGCTGCGGCAGTAAGAAGGATGACGGCACGATCACGGTGGCGGCTTCGGCGACGCCTCATGCGGAGATTCTGGAGCAGGTGAAGCCGATTCTGGCGGATCAGGGCTACACGTTGGAGGTGACAGTCTTTAACGATTATGTACAGCCCAATCAGGTGGTGGAGAGCGGTGAGTTTGACGCCAACTATTTCCAGCACATTCCTTATCTGGATTCCTTTAACGAGGAGCAGGGGACGCATCTGGTAAACGCGGGCGGCATCCACTATGAGCCTTTCGGGATTTATCCCGGCACGAAGAGTGATCTATCAGAGATTGCTGAGGGGGACGTGATTGCGGTTCCCAACGATACGACCAACGAGGCGAGGGCGCTTCTGCTTTTGCAGGACAACGGCATTCTGACTTTAAAGGCGGGCGTAGGTCTGGAGGCGACCGTGCGCGATATCGAGGATAACCCTTACAATGTTGAGATTCAGGAACTGGAAGCGGCGCAGGTGCCCCGAGTCAAAGAAGAGGTGGCGTTTATGGTCTTAAACGGCAACTATGCGATGGAGGCGGGATTCTCCGTGGCGAAGGACGCTGTGGCGTATGAGCAGTCCGATTCCGAGGCGGCGCAGACTTATGTGAATGTGATCGCGGTGAAGGAGGGCAATGAGAACAGCGAAAGGATCAAGGCGCTTGTGGCGGCGCTTAAGTCCGATACGATCAAGGAGTACATCAACAATACATATGATGGAGGCGTGATACCCTTCACAGAGTGAGAAGTACTTCTAAAGACGTCCCGCCATAGGACGGGACGCCAAGAAGTACTAAGTCTCACTCGGGAGAATGACTGAAAAACGGCATTCTCCTTATATTATGGGAGAGGCACTTTCCGATTGGAGGGTGCCTTTCCTTGTGCTATAATTGAGGCAGAAAGGAAAGATGCCCATGTCCCTGCAATTTTATTTCGGCGCGTCCGGCGCCGGCAAGAGCCGGAAACTGCATGATTATATCATAGAGGAATCACAGCGCCACCCGGAGAAAAACTATCTTCTGATTGTGCCGGATCAGTTCACCATGCAGACGCAGATGGATCTGGTGGTGGAGCATCCGCGCCATGCGATCATGAATATCGACGTGCTGAGCTTTGGCAGACTGACCCATCGGATCATTGAGGAGGTGGGCGGAGAGGAACTGCCGGTTCTGGACGACACCGGAAAAAGTCTGGTGCTGCGCAAGGTGGCGGGGCAGGAGCGGGAAAAGCTGACGGTTCTCGGCAGCCACCTGCACAAGATCGGCTATATCCACGAGGTAAAGTCGGCGCTCTCTGAGTTTATGCAGTACGGCGTCGGGGAGAAGGAGCTGCAAACGCTGATCGATTATGCGAAAGAGCGGGGCGCGCTCTACTATAAGCTTCAGGATCTGCGGCATTTGTACCGGGCGTTCGGGGAATACATACATGACCGCTTTATCACGACGGAGGGGACGCTGGACAGACTGCGGGCAGCGCTGCCGGAGTCCGAAATTGTGAGGGGCAGTGTGATCGCCTTTGACGGGTTCACCGGGTTTACGCCGATACAGAACCGGGTGATTCAGGATTTGATGGGATTGACTGAAAAGGTCATTATTACACTCACCATGGACGAGCGTGAGAATCCCTACCGTGTGGCGGGTGAGCAGAAGCTTTTTTACCTGAGTCAGAAAACGGTGTCGGTTTTAAAAAGGCTTGCCGGGGAGGCGGGTATTGCGGAGGATGCGCCTGTCTGGTGCACAGAGAAAAAGGAAGGGCGGCTGCCCCGTTTTGCGGATAATCCGGAAATCGCCCATCTGGAGCGGAATCTGTTCCGCTATCCGCCCTGCGCTTACGTGGGGACTGTGGAAAGGATTCACCTGATCGAGGCGTCCACGCCCAAGGAAGAGCTGCGGCAGACCTGTATAGCCATCCGCAGGATGCTCATGGAATCGGGGAAACTCTGTTACCGGGACATCGCCGTGGTCACAGGCAACATGGGGGTGTACGGGAAAGAGGCGCAGGAGGTTTTCGACCGTTTTGACATTCCTGTCTATATCGATCAGACAAGGGGCATTTTGGGCAATCCCTTTGCCTCTTATGTGCGCAGTGCGCTGCAGATTAGGCTGCAGGATTTCAGTTTTGATGCGGTCTTTCACTATCTGCGCACGGGGCTTGCGGGCTTTACCGGGGAGGAAGTGGACAGGCTGGAAAATTATGTGCGCCGTTTCGGGATCAGAGGGCGGAAACGCTGGAGCGAGGTATTCACTTACAGGGAGGAGGAGCCGGAGGGCGAGGAGGCGTCCCTGGCGTCGCTTGCCGCCTGCAATGCCATGCGCGAACGGCTGATGGAACAGATGCAGCCTTTCATGGCACCGTTTAAAACGGCGGGGGATATGGTGCGCGCTCTCTATGATTTTCTTGTGGTAAACGGGGTACAGCAGAAGATTTCGGATTTTGAGAAAGGATTTCAGGAGAGGGGAGAGCTTGCCAGAGCCAAAGAGTATGGTCAGATTTATCCGCTGGTGATTGACCTGTTAGACCAGATTGAGGGGCTTCTTGCGGATGAGGAGCTGACGCTTAAGGAATTCGCGGATATTCTGGATTCGGGGCTTGCGGAGATCACGGTGGGGACGATTCCCCAGAATGTGGACCGCATTCTCGTGGGAGATATCGAGAGAACCCGGCTGAAGCAGGTGAAGGTGCTCTTCTTTCTGGGCGTGAACGACGGCAATATCCCGAAAGGGTCCGGGGGCGGGATCATTTCGGATCTTGACCGGGAGTTTTTGCGGGAGTCGGATATCGAACTGGCGCCTTCTCCCAGAGAGCAGATGTACATTCAGCGGCTCTATCTGTACCTGAATATGACGAAGCCTTCGGAGGCGCTTTATCTGTCTTACGCCAGAGTGGGGGAGGACGGCAGGTCTTTGCGCCCCGCCTATCTGGTGGAGCTTCTGCAGGGGCTGTTTCCCGGGCTTGCAACGGAAGCGCCGGAGCGGGATGCGGTGGAAGAACAGCTTTTGTGCGGCGCGGACGGTGTGGGATTTTTCACGGACATGCTGCGAGAGTACGCGGTGGGGCGGCTTGAGGAAGAGGAACGACGCAAGCTGCTCACATTTTACCGATGTTACGACGAAAATCCGCAGTACCGGGGACAGATCGGGAATCTGGTGGAGACGGCGTTTGCGAGACATGAGGATACACCGCTTTCCAGAGCGGCGGCGACGGCTCTGTACGGTGCGTCCCTCTTAAACAGCGTCAGCCGTCTGGAAAAGTATGCCGCCTGCGCCTATGCCCATTTCCTGCAGTACGGGCTTCGTCTGCGGGAGCGGGGCGAGTACAGCTTTGAGGCGGCGGATATGGGGAACCTGTTCCACGGCGTGCTGGAGGGTTTTTCCGAGAGGCTGAAAGAGCACGGTTATACGTGGTTTGACTTTCCGAAGGAAGAGGGACGTAAACTGGTGGCGGAGACGCTTACCGCCTGCGCGGCGTCCTACGGGGAGACGATTCTCTACAGCAATGCGAGGAACAGACATCTGCTGGCACGGATGGAACGGATTTTAAACCGCACGGTGGACACGCTTCAGACACAACTGCGGAAAGGACAGTTTCTGCCTGAGGCTTTCGAGGTTTCCTTCGATGTATTGGAAAATTTGGATTCTCTGAATATTGCCCTCAGTGAAAAGGAGAAACTGCGTCTGCGCGGCAGGATTGACCGGGTGGATATCGGAGAGACGGACGAACGGGTTTACGTGAAAGTCATCGACTATAAGTCCGGCGACAAACGGTTCGACCTGGCGGCGCTCTACTACGGGCTGCAGTTACAGCTTGTGGTTTACATGAACGCGGCAGTGGAGCTTGTGCAGAAGAAATACCCCGGCAAGGAGGCGGTGCCTGCGGCGATGCTTTACTACCGGGTGGCTGATCCCGTGGTGGAGGGCGAAGAACTTCCGCCGGAGGAGATAAACAGCCGTATTTTGCAGGAATTGAAGATGACCGGAATAGTGAATGAAAACAACGAAGCTGTCAGAATGCTTGACAGAGAATTTACGGATAAGTCCGATATTCTACCGCTGGAGCGGAAAAAGGACGGCAGCTTATCGGCTGTCTCCAGTGTCATATCGGAGGAGGATATGCGGGTGGTTTCGAATTATGTAAACCATAAAATCCGCAGGCTGGGAAGGGAGATTTTGGATGGGACTATATCGGTCAATCCTTGCGAGCTGGGCGCGGAGAATGCCTGTACTTACTGCGCATACAGGCATGTCTGCGGCTTCGACGCCGGGGCGGCAGGTTATCAGCCGAGGAAGCTTGTGAAATTAAAGGCGGAGGAAGCGCTTGAGAAGATGCGGGAGGAGACGGTGGTTTCAGAGGCAGAGAAAACGACAGATAAATGAAGCGCGGCGTGCAGGAAGTACATTAAGCGCAGGCAGCGTGCAGACGGACGAGAAGAGACGGGAGAAATAAGAGGTCGGACAGAAAAAGGGAGATAACATGGGAATCACATTTACAGACACACAGAGAAAGGTGATAGAGACAAGGGGCTGCAATCTTCTCGTCTCCGCGGCTGCGGGCTCCGGTAAGACGGCGGTTCTGGTGGAGCGGATCGTGGAGATGGTATGCGGCGGGGAGAACCCGGTGGACATTGACAGGCTGCTGGTGGTGACCTTCACCAACGCGGCTGCCGCCCAGATGCGGGAGCGGGTCAGCCGTGCACTGAATGACAGGCTGGCACGGGATCCTGGCAACGAGCACTTACAGAGACAGACCACGCTGCTTTACAATGCGCAGATCACCACCATAGACAGCTTCTGCCTTTTTGTCCTGAGAAACCAGTTTCATACGATCGGTTTAGACCCCGGCTTCCGGATTGCGGAGGAGGGGGAACTGAAACTTCTGCGCGCGGATGTGCTGGCGGAGGTGATTGAGGACGCTTACGGGAAAGAAGACCCGGCTTTCCTGCACTGCATGGAATATTTCAGCGTCGGCAGCAGGGATGACGCGGTGGAAAAAGAGGTGCTGAAACTCTACGACTTTGCCATGAGTATGCCGTTTCCGGAGGAGTGGCTTGCAGCGCGGAAGGGAGACTACTGCCTCGGGGCAGAGGGGGAGGACCTGCTGTCGCTTCCGTGGGCGGCCTTTTTTATGGAACATACCCGTTTTGTTCTGCAGGGCTGTGCGGTTAAACTGGAGACGGCGCTTCGTCTGTGTGAGGAGCCGGACGGACCGTATTTTTACGGAGAACTGTTAGAGAGAGAGCATGATATGATAGAGAATCTGCTGCGGATGTGCGGCGGTTGTGAGGGCGTGGAGAAAGAAACTTACGATACTTTCTGCGCCGCTTTTGGCGCGGTGGTTTTTGAAAGACTTCCCTCCAAGCGGGATGCCTCCGTCTCGCAGACGAAGCGTGAGGCGGCGAAAAGCCTGCGGGACGGTGTGAAGGAAGCGCTTTCTGAATTGCGGACACAGTTTTTCGGCGGTTCGGCGGGGCAGGTGTGCAGACAGATGGAAGGGTGTCAGGCGGCGGTGGCGGCGCTTGTGGATCTGACTCTTGCCTTTAAGGCGGCTTTTGACGCGGCAAAGCGGGATAAAAATATGCTGGATTTTGACGATATCGAGCATTTTGCCCTGCAGATTTTACTGCACAGGGAGGGGGAAGGCTATGTGCCGACTGAAACTGCGCTCGCCTATCGGGACCGCTTCCATGAAATTCTGATCGACGAGTATCAGGACAGCAACATGGTTCAGGAGTATCTTCTTTCCTGCATCAGCGGAGAGTCTGAGGGACGGCACAACCGCTTTATGGTGGGGGATGTGAAGCAGAGCATCTATAAATTCCGTCTGGCTAGACCGGAGCTGTTTCTGGAAAAGCAGGAGGCTTACGGCAAAGGAGAGAAAAACGCGCAGCGGATCGACCTGCATCAGAACTTTCGGAGCCGGAGGGAAGTGATCGACAGCGTAAACGCCGTTTTTGCGCGTATTATGGGAAAGGAAATGGGCGGGATTGCCTATGACGAAAAGGCTGCGCTTCACGCAGGGGCGTCCTATCCGCAGCGGGAGGACGGGCTTTCGGAGGACGTCTCGAATGTGACCCAGCTGCTTTTGTTCCGGGAGGAGAAGGCAGCCGTGGAATCTTTCGCGGGAGCCGGGAACGCGAAGGCGGAGCCGGCTCCTGTATCTGGCGCGGGGGAGCGGACGGCGGGAGAGGGCAGAGTTACGGCGGCGCTTTCCGCCAGGGAACAGGAGGCTTACGGTGTGGCGGCGCAGATCAGGGCGCTTCTTCGGGAGTTTCAGGTGACGGACAAGGAGACGGGAACGCTGCGGCGTGCCTCCTACCGCGATATTGTGATACTGCTGCGCACCCTCTCCGGTTGGGACGAGGTTTTTAAGCGGGTGCTGGAGGAGGAAGGGATTCCCGTCCATGTGACTTCCCGAACCGGGTATTTCGCGGCTGCGGAAGTACAGGAGCTTCTGCATTTCCTGCGGGTACTGGATAACCCGCTGCAGGACATCCCCCTCTACGGGGCGCTGCATTCCTATCTGGGCGGCTTTTCCGAGGAGGAGATCGCGCTCGTGCGTGCGGCATGTCCGAAGAAGAAATATCTCTACGACGCGCTTGTGTCGTGTGCCGGGCAAGAAGAGGAGGACCTTGGATCACAGCGAATCTGCGCGGCGCTTCGGGAGAAAATCGCGGGGTTTCTCGACAAAATAGCCGCGTACAGAAACATGTCCGTCTATCTTTCGGTACACGAACTGCTGCAGGTCATCCTGCGGGAGACCGGGTATCTGCATAACGTGGCGGCAAGACCAGAGGGCAGCAGGAGACATGCCAATGTGGAGATGCTTCTGGTGAAGGCGGCAGATTATGAGAAGACAAGCTACTTCGGGCTCTACCATTTTTTGCGGTATATGGAGCAGATGGAGAAGTACGAAGTGGATTACGGCGAGGCGGGTATGCAGGATGAGAATGCGGACGTGGTGCGGATTATGAGTATCCACAAGAGCAAGGGTCTGGAATTTCCCATCTGTTTTGTGTCGGGACTGGCGGCAGGCTTTCGAAAAAGGGAGGGCAGCGGGGTTCTGGCGGTGGATGTGGACGCCGGGATCGGTGTGGAATTCGTAGACCCCGAAAGGCGGGTGAAGGGTAAAAACCTGCGGAAAAATACCGTCGCACTGAAGCTGCGTCGGGACAGTCTGGCGGAGGAACTGCGCATCCTCTATGTGGCGATGACAAGGGCAGAGGAAAAACTGGTTCTGACCGGGCTTGTTAAAAACCCGGAAAAGACGGCGGCGGCGCTCCTTCCGCTGCGTCGTCGGAGACACAGCCTGCTTTCTTACGACGTTCTTATGGGGCAGGACAGCTTTTTGGCGCTGCTGCTTTCCGCGCTTTCCGGCAGCCGGTGTCTGGACGGCTTTTACGAGGCGTGCGGGATGGAGCCGGATCCGGCTGTTTCGGAATATGCCGTGGATATGGCGTTTGCGGTAAAATTGACCGGCTGGGATCATATAGTGGAGGAAAAGATAGCGGAGACAGTTCAGGGGATGGAGGCGAAGAAAAGACTCCTTTCCGCCGCCTCCGCAGAGGCGGTGGACGAAAGCCTTATGACCGAGCTGTCACGGCGGTTTTCTTACGAGTATCCGCACGGAAATCTGCGTGATCTTTATACAAAGACCACCGTGTCGGAATTGAAGATTGCCGGTATGCAGGAGACGGATGAGGCGGCGGCAAAGCTCTTTGAGGAGAAACCGGCGGTTCCCTATCTGCCGAAATTCTTAAGAGGCGACGAGACTGTCAGCGGTTCCATGCGGGGAAGCGCTTTCCATAAGGTGATGGAGCTGTTTGATTTCCGAGAACTGACCGATAAAGTCAATGCGAACCGGCATGCCGCGGAGGCGCTTCTGAGGGAACAGATGGAACGGATGCTGCGGACAGGCAGACTGCAGCAGGGCTACTATGAGGCGGTGTCCGTGCCGAAGCTTGTGGATTTTCTGACGTGCAGCGCTGCGTTCCGCATGGCAGAGGCGGCGCGGGCGGGGAAACTTTATAAGGAGCAGCCTTTTGTGATGGGACTTCCGGCAAGTCGTCTGGGCGACAGTTTTCCGGCGGAGGAAACAGTGCTGATCCAGGGTATTATAGACGTCTTTTTCGAGGAGGAGGACGGTTTCGTGGTGCTGGACTACAAGACGGATGCCGTGTCCAAGGCAGAGGAGCTGGTGAAACGCTATCAGGTGCAGCTTGCCTACTACAGCGAGGCGCTGGAACAGATTTATGGCTATGAACCGGGCGTGGACGGAAAACCCGTGAAGGAGCGGCTGATCTACTCTTTTAAGCTGGGGGAGGAGATTTTAGTCTAAGACGGTTTCCGGTCGGATAACGACTAATATAGGAGTAACGGATTTTGCGGTATCATCAACGATAAACATCTTGACCGGGTTCTCCGCTTTTCTTATAATTACTTTAGAGTGGGAGCCCGGAAGGAGGAGGCATAATGAAGGGAGAAGAGATTATGGGAATGACAGATAATCAGTGGAAGGACAATCTGAGAGGACAACTGGAAGACTGGGAGGAGGTAGAAGAACTTCTGAGAGCAGGGAAAACAGAAGAGGCGTTAAAGAAGATCGAGAAAGTAAAATCAAGAATTAATAAAGGATTGCAGGATTAAAGGCTCCCGGCAGGAGAATCTTTTTCTTGAAAAGCGGTGGGTAATCCTTTATAATTAATATGATATAGGTTTTTTTTGCATGATAAAAGATAATATGGGGTATCAACTTTGGGACTGGGATAGGAGAAGAGCGATGAGATTAGTGACACGATCTGATTTTGACGGACTGGCATGCGGTGCGCTTTTAAAGGAAGTAGGTCTGATTGACAGCTGGAAATTTGCGCATCCGAAGGATTTGCAGGATGGTCTTGTGGAGATCACCGAGAATGACGTGCTGGCAAATGTACCTTTTGTGGAGGGATGCGGGCTTTGGTTCGACCATCACTCCAGTGAGCATGAGCGCAACGAGTTAAAGGGCAAGTATAAGGGGGAGAGCCGTATTACACCTTCCTGTGCGCGTATCATTTACGAGTATTACGGCGGTCAGGAGCGTTTTTCCCATTTTGACGATATGATGGAAGCCGTGGATAAAGTAGATTCCGGCAATCTGACCATAGACGAGATTCAGAATCCGCAGGGATGGATCCTCGTCGGATTTCTGATGGATCCCCGCACGGGGCTTGGCAGATGGCGCAATTTTACGATCTCCAACTATCAGCTGATGGAGAAACTGATGGAGTGCTGCCGCACCATGAGCACGGAAGAAATTCTGGAACTGCCCGATGTGCAGGAGCGCATAGCCGTTTACCGTGAGCAGGATGAGAAGTTCAGGGAGATGGTGAAGGCGCACACGAGGGTGGAGAAAGACGTTATCATTTCCGATCTGCGCGGTGTTGACCCGATCTATTCCGGCAACCGCTTCCTGATCTACAGCATGTACCCTGAGCAGAATATTTCCGCGTGGATCGTCAACGGAAGAGGCGGCCTGGGCTGTTCCGCAGCGGTGGGCTACAGCGTATTAAACCGCACTTCCAACGTCAATGTGGGAAGCCTGATGCTCAAATACGGCGGCGGCGGCCACAAGGCGGTGGGAACATGCCAGTTCTCTGACGAGACCATGGACGAGCAGCTTCCGAAACTTCTGGATGAACTGGTAAACTACGATACATATTACCAAAAATAATTTGAAAGTCCTTTAGGAAGCTTTGAAGAATAAAGAGTACGATAAGGCTTCACAGATGACGGAAAAATTGATAGATGACACACAGAAAGGCATCGAAGACAATTAAGAATAAGAAAGAACAACAATTACATGTTAGGACAGAAGCCCCGGAAAGAAAATTTTCGGGGCTTATGTTTCTGCCTGTCTTTCTGACGGCGGTCAGCATCCTGTTTACGGTGCTGATGGCGGGCTATATCCTGTGGTTTTATAAGGGGAGTTTTCAGGAGGAGACGGCGGGAGAGACTTACGACAGATATTACATGATGATTACGCGGGAGGGGAAATCCGTTTTCTGGCAGTCTGTGTATCAGGGCGCTTACGAGCGGGCGCTTCAGGAAAACGTCTACGTGGACTGGCTGGGAAACGACCGCTTTCAGGACTACAGCGTCGAAGAACAGATGGAGATTGCGATCGCTGCCGGCGTGGATGGTATCATCGTGACAGCCAGCGAAGAGGAGGAAATGACGGCGTTAATCGACCGGGCGGACATGGTGGGGATTCCCGTGGTGACGCTTTACGGGGATAATACCCAGAGCGCGCGCTGCAGCTTTGTGGGTGTGGGCAGCTACAATCTTGGCAGGGAGTACGGCAGACAGGCGCTCAAGATTATGAGGGAGCGGATGAGCGGTTCCGCGGACCGCCCGGTCCGGGTAACACTTCTGGTCAATTCCTACGCGAACAGTCTGGACCAGAATATCCTCTATTCCGGAATTCAGGAGACAATCGAACAGGAGCGGGGGGAGATGGCTGTGGAGCTTTCCCTGCAGTCGGTGGATGACACAAACGCCTTTTCGGTGGAGGAGTCTGTCCGCGATATTTTTATGGGCGAAGAAATTCCGGATATCCTGATCTGCCTGAACGAGCTTAACACCACCTGCGCATATCAGGCGGTGGTGGATTATAATAAGGTGGGCACGGTCAGCATTCTCGGTCATTATGTTTCCGACACGATTCTCAATGCCATTGACAGAAGTGTCATATATGCTACCGTGGATATCGACACGGCGCAGATGGGGGCGTTCTGTATTGACGCTCTGCAGGAGTACCACGATCTGGGGTACACCAGCCAGTATTTTACGGCGGATATCAGTCTGATTACCAAAGAGAATGTGGACGAGTATCTGCGGGGAGAGGAGCCGGCATATGACAAATAAGATGCGCAACTTCTCCCTGCAGTTTAAGATCAGCAGTATTTACATTGTGACGAACATCCTCGTCGTGATGGTAAATATTTTCCTGATTATCGGCATCAACAGCATGTCCGGCAGGCTGGATATGGTATATCAGGACAACCGCCACCTGAATCAGTTTTCTGACGCGGTAAACGCCCTGCAGAGCAACATGACGGATTATCTGAATGTGAAGACCAGCGATTCCTTGGAAAACTATTATCGGAGTGAGTCGCTTTGCAGGAATATGGCGGCGGATCTGAACGAGGAGGTGACCGGCCGTTCTTTTGACCGGATGGAGCGCAACATCAGGCATATGACGGAAGGGTACCTTGCGGAAGTGGCACAGACCATCGAGGCAAAGCGCGGAAGAAATGTGGAAAAATACCGTTTTCACTATGAGAACGCCACCAGAATGTACGATTATATCTGCACGTATATTTCCAATCTGAACATGGAGCAGTTCCGCAGCAACTCCGAGCGTTACAGTGAATTGCAGAAACGGTTCCGTCTCTTTGAGATCGTGTCCGTCGTTGCCATTGTTCTCGTGATGTTCAGTAATGTCTGCATTATCATCAGCTTTGTGGGCGCGCTGATACGCCCTTTGAAGAAGCTTGCAGGGCAGGCGGACGAGGTGGCGAAGGGGAATTTTGAGATCGAGCTTCTGCCGGTGGAGTCGCAGGACGAGGTGGGTGTGGTGACGGGCGCCTTCAATTCCATGGTGGTCAGTATCGGCAGGTATATTGAGCGCATCAGGGAGAGCATGGAGGCGGAGCGTGCACTGAAGGAGCGGGAACTTCTGATGGAAGGTCATTTGAAGGACGCGAGGCTCAAGTACCTGCAGGCACAGATCAATCCGCATTTTCTGTTTAACACGTTAAATGCGGGCGCGCAGCTTGCCATGATGGAAGGGGCGGACAGGACCTACGACTATATCCAGAAGGTGGCGCAGTTTTACAGATATAATATGAAGAAAAGCGAGGAGACGGTGACAGTTGCAGACGAGGTGGAGATGGTGGATTCCTACATCTACATTCTGAACGTGCGGTTCGCCGGGGACATTCATTACGAAAAGCATATCGACGAGTCCCTCCTGCACACGGAAATGCCCGGCATGATTTTGCAGCCCATTGTGGAAAACTGTGTCAACCACGGCATACGTGAGATGGGAGACCGGGGCGTGATCCGGCTTTCCCTCTACGGGGAGGATGGGCAGGTCTGCATCAGCGTGAAGGACAACGGTGTCGGCATGAGCGCGGAGATCATTGAAAAGGTGCTGAGCGGCACTTACAGGGATGAGGATATGGCGTCGGGCGGAAACGGCGTCGGCATGGACAACGTGATTTCCCGTATGCGGCTTTTTACGGGAAATGAAAACGTGATGACGGTGAAGAGCGACGGGGAAGGCATGGGGACGGAAGTGTGCATTTACCTGTAACGGCGCGGGGTCTGCGGCGGGGCGTGCAGGAATGCCCCGGGAAAAGGAAAGGATGAAACAAGATGAGCCACTATAAGATTATGCTGGCGGACGATGAGGGGATTGTGATCGATTCCCTGAAATTCATCATAGAGAAGGAGTTTGGCGACCAGTGTACGATTGAGTTCGCGAAGACGGGCAGAAGCGTGATCGAGCTGGCGGAAAATTTCCGCCCGGATATTGCGATCATGGATATCCAGATGCCGGGTATCAACGGTATTGAGGCGATGCGGGAAATTCGGGAGACGAACACAAACGTGGTCTTTATTGTGATGAGCGCCTACGACAAGTTCGATTACGCGAAGGAGGCGATTAAGCTCGGCGTTCTGGAGTACATTACGAAGCCCATGGAAAAGACGCGGATCATTGCGGCGCTGGGGAAGGCGATGGAGCAGATTGACAGGGAGCGCAGCAAACGGAGCAACGACCTGATGATCCGGGAGAAGTTGGAAACCGTGATGCCCATCATAGAGAGCGGGCTTCTCTATAATCTGCTATTTCAGGAGTATTTTACGGAGGACATCGAGAACTACAAGCAGCTTCTGGGAATTGACCAGAATTATGCCTATCTTCTGGCGGTGGTCTGTGGGGACACACAGGAGGGGAACCATATGACCAACGCGGTGGGCAGCAGCGTGAAAATGCAGCAGTACGGCGACCTGCTCCGGGAGTATTTGAAGGAGGCTTATCCCGGGATGATTCTGGGGATGTCCATGGCGAATAAACTGCCGGGGCTGGTGCCCTGCGAGGAAACGCAGATGTCCTATGAGGAGAGGATTGCCCTTATTGAGAAATCGAGGGAGCTTGTCCGGGAACTGAAAAGGCGGACGCAGATCAGTTTCCGCATCGGCATCAGCGCCATTGCGCCGCTGGAGGAGGCGAGGGTGGCTTACAAGGAAGCTATAAACGCCCTGATTATGACAAACGGCAGCGTGGCGCATGTGGACGACCTGCCGATCGGCTGCGCCCATGAGGAAACCTATCCCGTCGATCTGGAGAAGAAGCTTTTCGCGGAGGTCAAAAGCGGGGATGCGGAGCATGCCGTGGCAACGGCGGAAACGTATTTTGACCGGATTGCACAGATGCATGGCGATTATCTGATGAATATCCGGCTGAAAGTGTTGGAGTTTGTTCTTTATGCGGAGTATATTGCCTATAATTCCGGCGGTATGACCTATGAGTTCCGGGATCGGGCGGACTATCTGCCGACGGTGATGGAAAAGGATGATATTACATCCATAAAGGAATGGTTTATGGAAAAGATGGAGACGGCGAGCAGGAACGTCAGCACGAAGGCGTCTGAGAAGTCTCTGGGAGCGGTGGAGGCGGCGAAGGCTTATATTCAGAATAACTACAGCAAAGATATTTCTCTGGACGAGGTGTCCCAGGCGGTCAATATCAGCCCTTACTATTTCAGCAAGATATTTAAGGAGGATGTGGGCGAGGGCTTTGTGGAGTATCTGACCAAGATCCGCATGGACAGGGCGAAGGAGCTGCTCACAACCACGGAGTATTCCATGAAGGAGATCTGCTCCATGGTAGGGTACGCGGATCCCAACTATTTCAGCCGTTCCTTTAAGAAGAATGTGGGCGTAACGCCGACGGAATATAAACAGCTTTGATCATGGTCGGGGTGGATTCATTTAGCGATATATTATATAATAGTGGATGACAAGGTTTCATTTAGAAAACAATCGGAAAGGAGAATGAATGGTGGATATGGGAATGACAGACAAACAGTTTAATGGTTTTGTAAGACTTTTGCTGGATGCGCTGAAAGATGCAATAGAGGAGAAGGAAAGCGAAAAGAAGGATGAAAAACTGACAAAAATTGCGGAGAATCTGCAAAAGACATTGGAAGATTAGCGTATGGAGAAAAAACAATTTGTATGTTTTGCCGCGGCACTTATTGTGGTTCTTACGCTTTGCGGCTGCGGGAAGGCGGAAAGCAGCAGGGAGGACGACGCCGGGGAGGAAGAAAAAATCCAGATCGGCATGAGCTTCGACTCTTTTGTCATAGAGAGATGGCAGCGGGACCGGGACATCTTTGTCTCGGTGGCAAAAGAGATGGGGGCGGAGGTCAATGTGCAGAACGCCAATGGCGTGGTGGAGGAGCAGAAAAAACAGATTGACTACTTTATTCAGAAGGGAATGGATGTGATCGTCATTATTGCAATTGATCCGGCATCCCTGCGGGAATCGGTGAGGAAGGCGAAGGAGGCGGGAATCAGGGTGGTTTCCTACGACAGGCTGATCGACGACGCAGATGTGGACCTGTATATTTCCTTCGACAATGAGATGGTGGGGGAGATGATGGCGAGGGCGCTTCTGGCGGAGGGGCTTGACGAGGGCAATGTGATTATGATCGGCGGCTCTCCCACGGACAATAACGTGCCGCTTGTGGAGGGGGCGTTCAGGCGGGTGATGAACAAGCATCATGTGGGCATTCTGGATTCCATCCATGCGGATAACTGGCGGGCGGAGGAGGCAGCAGCCTATATCTATACCAATCCGTTAAAGGTTGCCCAGGCGGACGCCATCATGTGCGGCAATGACGATCTGGCAACTCAGGCGGTACGCGCGCTTGCGGAGACCAGACAGGCTGGGAATATGCTGGTGGTGGGACAGGACGCGGATCTGGCGGCATGTCAGCGGATTGTTGAGGGCACGCAGGTTATGACGGTCTACAAGCCGGTGGAGCGCCTCGCCACCCGGGCGGCGGAGGAAGCGGTAGCGCTCGCGAAAGGTGAAGAGATTGCGGGGGACGATGTGACGCTGATTGACAGCGGTTCGTACAGAGTGCCTTATATCGGGCTGGAGCCGATCAGTGTGAACAGGGACAATATCGATGAAGTCATTATAGGCAGCGGCTTCCACCTGAAAGAGGATGTGTATCTGAATGTGCCGGGGCAGATGCCGGAGTAGCGTGTGCGCCTGTACAGTCCATGTTGTTGACTGGATGGGACAAAGAAATAGCATTTTTTTGCGAAAAAGATTGGGAGGGGCAAAAAAATGCTAGTACAATTTGCACATAAAATTCCGATATGGTGAAAATGTACAGAATGTCATAAATTATTCCTATTTTCTTTGTGGTATATTGGAAGTGCGAAAGAAATTCGCAAAATATTTATCATTTAAAAAGGGAGGAAAACTAAGACATGAAAAGAAAAGTATTAGGCATGGTACTTGCGACTTCAATGGTTGCAGCTACACTGGTTGGCTGTGGCGGAGGCGACGCAGCTCCGGCAGCTACAGAGCCCGCAGCGGAGACGGAGGCTCCTGCAGCAGAGGCTGAGGCAGAGGCAGAGGCAGAGGCTCCGGCAGCGGACGCAGAGGCAGAGGCTCCCGCAGCGGACGCAGCAGCGCCCAGCGGCAATAAGGTTGGTGTGGCAATGCCCACAAAGGATCTGCAGAGATGGAATCAGGACGGTTCCAACATGCAGGCAGAGCTTGAGGCAGCAGGTTATGAGGTAGACCTTCAGTACGCTTCCAACGACGTAGCTACTCAGGTTTCCCAGATCGAGAACATGATCAACGGCGGCTGCTCCGTACTGGTTATCGCTTCTATCGACGGCGAGTCCCTGACCACCGTTCTGGAAGGCGCAAAGAGCAAAAACATTCCGGTTATCGCATATGACCGTCTGATCAAGAACACCGATGCGATTTCCTACTACGCTACTTTCGACAACTACAAAGTAGGACAGACACAGGGTCAGTACATTGTAGACGCACTGGATCTGGACAACGCGGAAGGTCCCTTCAACATGGAGATCACCGGCGGTTCCCCGGATGACAACAACGCAACATTCTTCTACAACGGCGCAATTGACGTGTTAAAGCCTTACATGGACGCCGGAAAGATCGTTGTTCCCTCCGGACAGATCGATTTCGCAACCGTTGGTACGCCTGCATGGGCTACCGAGACTGCACAGGCAAGAATGGAGAACATCCTTTCTTCCAACTACTCTGACGGTACGACTCTTCACATTGCACTCTGCTCCAACGACTCCACCGCTCTCGGTGTTGAGAACGCTCTGGCAGCAAACTACACAGGCGATTACCCTGTTGTTACAGGTCAGGACTGTGATATCGCAAACGTAAAGAACATGATCGACGGCAAGCAGTCCATGTCCGTATTCAAGGATACCCGTACTCTGGCATCTCAGGTAGTTAAGATGGTTGGCCAGATCCTGAAGGGTGAGACTGTAGAAGTAAATGATACCGAGACATATGACAACGGCACAGGCGTGATTCCTTCTTACCTTTGTGAGCCTGTATTCGCAGATGCGAACAACTACAAAGAGCTGCTGATCGATTCCGGTTACTATACAGAGGCGGATCTCCAGTAAGCGTCTGAGAAGAATTTCTAAAGACGTTCCGCCAGTGGGCGAAACGCCAAGAAATTCTAAGTCTCAGACAAGAGAATGCAAAGAGCGCATTCTCTGCGGGTTGAGAAAGAGTTTCGTCAAGAAATTCTAAGTCTCAGACAAGAGAATGCAAAGAACGCATTCTCCGCATATCGGAAATATGATAGAATAGTAGTAAGTGAAACCGGCAGGCGGGTTTTCCCGCCTGCTGATTTTAGAGAGAGAAGTGGGTAGCAGATACAAAAAATGTTGGGAGGAATACACTTTGGCTAAAGTTTTACTGGAAATGAAAAATATTACCAAAACGTTCCCCGGTGTCAAGGCGCTCGACAATGTAAACCTGAAGGTGGAGGAAGGGGAGATCCACGCGCTGGTCGGTGAGAACGGCGCGGGAAAATCCACGCTGATGAATGTCCTGAGCGGCATTTATCCCTATGGTACATATGAGGGCGACATCGTCTACAACGGTGAAGTGTGTAAGTTTGGTAAGATCAAGGACTCCGAGGAGAAGGGAATCGTCATCATCCATCAGGAGCTGGCGCTGATCCCTTACATGACCATCGGAGAGAATATGTTCCTTGGGAACGAGCGGGGAAAAAGCGCGGCGATCGACTGGAACGAAACTTATGGGGAAGCCGACAAATATCTGAAGATGGTAGGTCTTTCGGAATCGTCCAAGGTGCTGGTCAAAGATATCGGTACCGGAAAACAGCAGCTTGTGGAGATCGCCAAGGCGATGGCCAAACATGCGAAGCTTTTGATTCTGGATGAGCCGACATCCTCACTGAACGAGAAGGATTCCCAGGCGCTGCTCGATCTTATGTTAAAGTTTAAGAAAGAGGGCATGACTTCGATTATTATATCTCATAAGTTAAACGAGGTTGCTTATGTGGCGGATAAGATTACGGTTATCCGTGACGGTTCCACCATCGAGACGATGGATAAGCATACCACGGAGATTTCAGAGGATAGAATTATTCAGGGGATGGTTGGCCGTGAGCTGACTGACCGTTTCCCGAAACGTCACAATGTAAAGATCGGTGACGTGAATATGGAAGTGAAGAACTGGACGGTGCATCATCCGCTCTACCCGGAGAGGAAGGTGTGCGACAACGTGTCCATCAAGGTGAGAAAGGGTGAGGTGGTAGGTATCTCCGGCCTGATGGGCGCGGGGCGTACCGAGCTTGCCATGAGTATTTTCGGGCAGTCCTACGGCACCAATATCAGCGGACAGCTCTATCTGGACGGAAAAGAAGTGCACTTAAAGACCATCAAACAGGCCATCAAGAATAAGCTCGCCTATGTGACGGAGGATCGGAAGGGCAACGGGCTTGTCCTTACCAACCCGATTAAGATCAACACCACTCTGGCAAATCTGGACAGCATCAGTCCCCGGATGATCATTGACAAGGATAAGGAGTACCAGGTTGCGGAAGAATACCGGGGGAAACTTAAGACCAAGTGTCCTACCGTGGAGCAGAACGTGGGCAATCTTTCCGGCGGAAACCAGCAGAAGGTTCTTCTGGCTAAGTGGATGTTTACGGATCCCGATGTATTGATTCTGGATGAGCCTACCAGAGGTATCGATGTGGGCGCAAAGTACGAGATTTACTGTATCATCAACGATCTGGTGGCGGCGGGCAAGTCCGTGGTGATGATCTCTTCGGAGCTGCCTGAGGTGCTCGGCATGAGCGACAGGATTTATGTGATGAACGAGGGTAAGATTGCCGGGGAACTCTCCGCTGAGGAGGCATCCCAGGAGAAGATCATGTCCATCATTGTAACATCCGGAAAGGGGGCGTAAGGGGATGGAAAAGACGAATGCTTCTACATTCTTAAGAAAATATACCATGATTATCGCCCTTGTTCTGGTGGTGATTTTCTTCAGCATTACGACAGAGGGAAAAATCCTTTTCCCGCAGAATATCAATAACCTGATCTCCCAGAACGCGTATGTGTTCGTGCTGGCGACAGGTATGCTGCTCTGTATTCTGACAGGCGGCAACATCGACCTTTCCGTGGGTTCCGTGGTCTGCTTTGCGGGCGCGGTGGGCGCGATGATGATGGATAAAAAGGTGAATGTTGTGGCGGCGGTTCTTGCCATGCTGGTAATTGGTATTCTGATCGGTATGTGGCAGGGATTCTGGATCGCTTATGTGAAGGTGCCGCCCTTTATTGCAACGCTGGCTGGTATGTACGCATTCCGCGGACTTTCCAATGCGGTGCTGCAGGGTATGACGGTTTCCATCAAGAGCGAGGCTTTCATCAAGGTATTCGGCGGCGGCGCGGACTGCTATGTGCCTGATCTTTTCGGTGGCGAAGGTTTCAATATGACCTGTATGATCGCCGGCTGTATTGCGGTAGCTGCTCTGATCGCGGTGCAGTTAAAGAACCGCATCAACAATAAAAGCAGAGGTTATGAGACGGCGCCTCTCGGCAGTACCATAGCAAAGCTGGCTGTAATCAGTGCCGTTATTTTATGGATCAGCTATAAGCTGTCATCCCACAAGGGAATCCCCACAGCGCTCATCTGGATTCTTCTGGTACTGCTTGTTTACGGTTACCTGACCACGAAGACCAGAATCGGCCGTTATCTGTACGCGGTGGGCGGCAATGAGAAGGCGACCAGACTTTCCGGTATCAATACGAAAAAAGTGTACTTTATCGCTTATGTGAATATGGGATTCCTCGCTGCTCTGGCAGGTATCCTCACGATCGCGAGACTGACCTCATCACAGCCCACTTACGGGCAGGGGTATGAGATGGACGCCATCGGCGCATGCTTTATCGGCGGCGCATCCGCATATGGCGGCGTCGGCTCCGTGGCTGGCGTGGTGGTCGGCGCAACTCTGATGGGTGTCATCAACCAGGGTATGAGTATCATGGGTATGGACGCAAACTACCAGAAGGTGGTTAAGGGTCTTGTGCTCTTAATAGCGGTTGCCTTTGACGTACTGTCCAAGAGAGAGAAGAAATAAAGGGGGAGGATGAAAATGAATAAAGCAATGGAAATATTTAGAAAACATACCATGAAAATAGTCCTTGTCCTGATCGTGATATTCTTCTCGGTGATGACAGAGGGACAGATGTTTGCGGCATCCAGTTTTCAGGCGCTGATCGCGCAGAACGCTTATGTGTTCGTGCTGGCGACAGGTATGTTAATGTGTATGCTGACAGGCGGTAACATCGACCTTTCCGTTGGTTCCTTTGTCTGCTTTGTCGGCGCAATCGGCGGACATATGATGGTGCGCGGCGGCATGTCGGTGCCGGTGGCAATGCTTCTCATGGTAGGTGCAGGCGTGATCTACGGCGTTGTGGAAGGTTTTCTCATCGCTTATATCAACATTCCGCCCTGGATTGCAACGCTGGCAGGCTACCTTGCTTTCAGAGGCTGGGGTACGGCGCTCTTAAACGGAGCGACGATCGCGCCCATGCCGGAAGGCTTTATCAAGATGTTTAACGGCAGCATACCCGATGTTTTTGGCGGCGCGGCGCTGAATATTACATGTCTGGTTGTCGGCGTGATCGCGTGCGTGCTGTTCGTGGTTTTACAGTTAAAAGGCAGAAATGACAAGGTGAAAAAGGGTTATGAGGCGGAGACCATGACCAGTGTGATCGTACGCTGCGTGCTTGTCAGCGTGGTGATCCTGCTGTTTGCGTGGAAGCTGGCACAGGCGGGCGGTATCCCGAATAATCTGGTCTGGGTGGCAGTGATCGTTCTGATTTATAATTTCATCACCTCCAAGACGACCATCGGCCGTTATTTCTACACCATCGGCGGCAACGTGGAAGCGACCAGACTTTCCGGCATTGACACAAAGAGGATTTTCTTCCTGGCGTATCTGAATATGGCAGTGCTCACCGTGATCAGTGGCTGGATGACGATGGCGAGACTGTCTGCGGCGACTCCCACAGCCGGAACCAACTACGAGATGGATGCAATCTCCGCCTGCGTGGTGGGCGGCGTGTCCGCATACGGCGGTTCTGGTACCGTGTTCGGTATGGTAATCGGCGCGACGCTGATCGGCGTTATCAACCTTGGCATGAGCCTTATGGGTATCGATGCGAACTGGCAGAAGGTGGTTAAGGGCGTTGTGCTTCTGGCGGCGGTTGTGTTCGAGATTATGAACAATAAAGAGAAGACGAAAGACTGACAGAATGTTACAGCAGTAATGAGAGGGAGGGTTGCCCGGAGGGGCAGCCCTCTTTTGCTTGTCTGTGAACATTTTGTGAAAAATTATGAAAAGTTCGGAAAGCCGTTGACATTAATTTTTTAATGTAGAAAAATAGAAAAAGACAACAATAAGGGAGGAATGACAATGATTAAAACCCTTGCGGCACAAATCAAGGAGTACAGGACGGTTTCCATCATAACCCCCATTTTTATGATTCTGGAGGTCGTTTTTGAGATGCTGATCCCGTTTCTGATGGCGTCCATCATAGACGATGGCGTGGAGGCAGGGAACATGCAGCACATTTACGCGGTGGGCGCGGTGATGGTGGCGGCGGCGCTCTGCGGGCTTTTCTGCGGCGTTATGGGCGGTAAGTACGGCGCCAGGGCGTCCACGGGCTTTGCGAAAAATTTAAGGCAGGCGATGTTTGAGAATATTCAGACTTTTTCCTTTGCCAGCCTTGACAAATTCAGCACGGCGGGGCTGGTGACGAGGCTTACCACGGATGTGACAAATATGCAGATGGCGTACCAGATGATTCTGCGGATCTGCTTCCGCGCGCCTGTCAGCATGATCTGCGCCATGGCGATGGCTTTTCTGATCAATGCGCAGTTGGCGGGGATTTATCTGGTGGCGGTGATTCTGCTTGCCGCGGTGCTGTTCTTCATTATCAGGGGCGCCATGAAATATTTCAAGCAGGCTTTTCCGAAATACGACGAGCTGAACGCCTCCGTGCAGGAGAACGTGAGCGCGATCCGCGTGGTGAAGGCTTATGTCAGGGAAGATCACGAGACGAAGAAGTTTAAGAAGGCAAGCCAGGGTATCTACGATATTTTCAGCAAGGCGGAGAAGCATGTGGTGCTGAACATGCCGGTTATGATGTTTACCGTCTACGGCTGTATTCTGCTGATCAGCTGGCTGGGCGCGAAACAGATCGTGCAGGACACGCTGACCACGGGCGAGCTGATGAGTCTGCTTACATACTGCATGAATATTTTGATGAGTCTGATGATGATGGCAATGATCTTTGTTATGATGAGTATGAGTATTGCCAGCGCGGAGCGTATCTGCGAGGTGCTTAACGAAAAGAGTGATCTGACTAATCCGGTCGATCCTGTATATGAAGTGCCAAGCGGTGATATCGAATTTCGTCATGTGCGGTTCGCATACAATAAAGAGAGCAGCGAGGCAGTGCTGCATGATATCAATTTGAAGATACATGCCGGGGAGACGGTCGGCATCATCGGCGGCACCGGCAGTGCCAAGACCAGCTTGGTCAATCTGATCAGCCGCCTTTATGACGTGACTGACGGTTCGGTACTGGTAGGTGACAGGGATGTCAGGGAGTATGACATTGAGACATTGAGAAACGAGGTGGCAGTGGTTTTACAGAAGAATGTACTTTTCTCAGGCACGATTCTGGATAACCTGCGCTGGGGTGATGCGGATGCCACGGAGGAGGAGTGCAGGAGGGTATGCAGGCTCGCATGTGCGGATGAATTTATCGAGAAGATGCCGGAGGGGTATCACACGTATATAGAACAGGGCGGCACAAATGTTTCCGGCGGGCAGAGACAGCGCCTCACTATCGCGAGGGCGCTTTTAAAGAAGCCGAAGGTATTGATTCTGGACGATTCCACCAGCGCGGTGGACACGGCGACGGACGCGAAGATACGGAAAGCCTTTGCGGAGGAGATTCCCGGTACGACGAAGCTGATTATTGCCCAGCGCGTGGCGAGTGTGATGAACGCGGACCGCATTATCGTGATGGACGACGGGAGGGTGCACGGCTTCGGCACGCACGAGGAACTGCTGCGTGACAACGAGATTTACAGGGAAGTTTACGAGTCGCAGACAAACGGCGGCGGGGATTTTGACGAATAACAACGCGAGAAGGACTTCTAATTGCTCGTCAGCAAAGGCATCCTCGCAAAGAAGTGCTAAGTCTCGCGTGGGAGTTCGTGTCTGCATGGCAGATACAAACTCCGTAATAATAATAAAGTAGAGTAGGGAGGTATAAATATGCCGGGACCACATGGAAGAAGAATGCAGGGTGGAAAGAGAATAGAGAATCCGGGGAAGGTGTTTAAGCGCCTGATGGGATATGTGGCAAAGGGTTATGGGCTTCATCTGGTGATTGTGGCGGCGCTGATTTTTGTGAGCGTGCTGGCGAACGTGCAGGGCACTATGTTTATCCAGAGTCTGATTGACGATTATATCGCGCCCATGCTGACGCAGGATGTGCCGGACTTTTCGCCTCTGGCGGGAGCGATCGCGAGAGTGGCGTGTCTGTATCTGATCGGTGTGCTGGCGTCCTATGCGTGGAACCGCATTATGATCAATGTGACACAGGGCACTCTGCGCAATGTGCGTGACGATCTGTTTTCCCATATGGAGTCGCTTCCGATCAAATATTTTGACACGCATGTGCATGGCGACATTATGTCAACCTATACAAATGACACGGAAACGCTGAGACAGATGATCAGCCAAAGCATGCCGCAGGTATTTAACAGTGCGATTACTATTGTCAGTGTATTGATAAGTATGATAATATTAAGCATACCTCTGACAGCGGTGACACTTGTCATGGTGGCGGTTATGCTTGTGGTGACCAAGAAGGTGGCAGGTTTGAGCGGACGCTATTTTCTGGAGCAGCAGACGAACCTCGGCAAGGTCAACGGCTTTATCGAGGAGATGATGAACGGACAGAAGGTAGTGAAGGTGTTCAACCATGAGGAAAAGAACATTGAGGACTTTCGGAACTTAAACGACGCGCTTTTTGAGAGTGCGGACAGGGCAAACTATCTGGTCAACGTGGTTGGTCCCGTGAACCAGCAGCTTGGAAATGTGAGCTATGTGGTATGCGCCATTGTGGGCGGCGCGCTTGCACTCTCCGGGGCGACGGGTTTAACTCTGGGAAAACTGGCGAGTTTCCTGACCTTCAACAGAAGTTTTAACGGTCCGATTAACCAGGTGAGTCAGCAGTTCAATTCGATCGTCATGGCGATGGCGGGCGCGGAGCGTATCTTTAAGATGCTGGATGAAACGCCCGAGGTGGATGACGGCTATGTGACTCTGGTCAATGTAAAAGAGGAGAACGGAACGCTTACGGAAACGCCGGAGCGCACCGGCCGCTGGGCGTGGAGACATGAGCATCAGGCGGACCACTCCATAGATTATGTGGAACTTATGGGTGATGTGGTTTTCGACGGGGTGGATTTCGGTTATAATGATGATAAGATGGTGCTCCACGATGTGAAACTTTACGCCGAGCCGGGACAGAAGATTGCTTTCGTCGGTTCCACGGGAGCGGGCAAAACTACGATTACCAACCTGATTAACCGATTTTATGACATTCAGGACGGAAAGATCCGCTACGACGGCATCAACGTTAACAAGATTAAGAAGGATGACCTGCGCCGTTCGCTGGGGATCGTGCTGCAGGACACCCACCTCTTTACCGGGACGGTGATGGAGAATATCCGCTACGGGAAGCTGGACGCCACCGACGAGGAAGTGCGCGCGGCAGCGAAGCTGGCGAACGCGGACAGCTTTATCCGGAGACTGCCGGAAGGGTATGACACCGTGCTTTCCGGGGATGGCGCAAACCTGAGCCAGGGACAGAGGCAGCTTCTGGCGATTGCGCGTGCGGCGGTCGCGGATCCGCCGGTACTGATTCTGGACGAGGCGACCAGTTCTATTGACACACGCACCGAGCGCATTGTGCAGGATGGTATGGATAAGCTGATGAAAGGCAGAACGACTTTCGTGATCGCCCACAGGTTGTCCACGGTCAAGAACTCCGACTGTATTATGGTGCTGGAGCAGGGACGCATCATTGAGAGGGGCACCCACAACCAGTTGATTGAAGAACGCGGCAAATACTATCAGTTGTATACAGGAAATGCAATTACCGCTTAAAATCAATTTAACTTAATTTGTAGTATGAAGTTGACAGATGGCGAAAAAAATTATATATTAAAATTGACTACAGGTAATAGTCTCGCAGAGACGGGCTTGTAGTCGGAAAGATATGGGAAGAAAATCACATGAAAAAAATTTATGACATGTCTGCAGCAGAAATGGAGGTTATGGAAAAACTCTGGGAGCATGAGGAGGGAATTAAGCAGGCGGAGCTGCTTGCTTTGTTTGAGGAGGACGGAAAAGAATGGAAGAGGCAGACCCTCAATACTTTTCTGTCCCGGTTAGAGAATAAGGGACTGGTAAAACGGGAAAACAGAATAGCGAAACCTGTGTATAGTCGGGAAGAGTATAGCAACATTCAGATGAAGACGGTGATTGATCATGTGTATGGGGGAAGGTTGAGCAATTTTGTGGCGTCATTCGCAAAGAAAAATTCGATTGCAGACAGTGATGCCAGAGCGTTGATTGACTTTTTGGAAAACAGCTAGGAGAAAGAGAGATGGAATACCTGCTGGTTCTGACTATTTCCGGCAGTACGATTACGGCTGTTTATCTGTTGCTGCGGTGCTTGTTGAAGCACAAAATCTGTGCAAGGTATTTTGATCTGCTCGCCAGGGCGGCGATTCTGTATTATCTTGTTCCGTTACCTTATTTGAAGAAATGTTATTTGGTGGTGCTCCGGCGGCTTCTGCCGGAGAGCCCCGTGTTAATTTCAAAGATATCACTGTCGCGGAGAAATCATATTGTTTACGCGGAAGATGCATTGCATGTGAATATCTATGCCGGTGTACAGATGGTGGCAGCCATTTTATGGATTTTGGCGATCGGTATTTTGCTGGCGGTCTGGATGATCGAGTATGTGCAGCTGGCTCGTATAGCAGCAAGGTATGCGGACATGGCAATGACGCCGGAATGCAGAGCCTTTCTCGAAAATCTGAAGAAACAATATAAAATCAGGCGGCGTGTATATCTGTATGAAGCGATGGCTGGTGAGAATACCATTACTTTCGGATTTTTCAAGCCGGTGATCATCTGCAGCAGAGCGACGACAAGCCCGGAAGCGGAGCTGCTTGTGAGACATGAACTGGTACATATCAAACGCATGGATGTGCTTTGGAAAATGCTCATGGACCTGGCAAGGATGATACACTGTTACAACCCGTTGGTGTGGATACTACACAGCAGTTTCGAACAGGTTTGCGAATGTTCCTGTGATGAGATCGTGATGCAAGAAAAGGCAGATGTGGAGGTGAAAGAGTATCTGCGCCTGATGATCGAGGAGGCGCGGGAAAAGGAAGAAAAGGAAGTCTCCTTGCGGTGGAAGTCCGGCTTTGGAGACAATACACAAAAGATGAAGGAAAGGATGGAAAATTTGATGAGAAAGAAGAAATGGAACCGTGTTGCGGCTGTAGCGCTGGTGGCGGCGCTGACCTTTGCAAACTCTATGACGGTGTTTGCGTATAGAGATCCTGTGGAAAGAGAACTGCCGGAGAATACTTCGCAGGAAGAGATAGAAATAACGATGCAGAATGATATGTTTATGTTTGTTCCGGGAGGAACAGGTGGGGAAGTAGTTGAGGAGTTTTATTCGCCAGAAACACAAGAGAATGTGCAGGAATTTTTGTATGATAGACAATTTGTGGACGAGGAGGGCAATATCTATCCGATTCTGGAAGATGAGGGAATTGAACCGTACTGTAATCACACTTTTGTGTCGGGGACGGGTGGAGATCATACGAAATTTTCAGATGGCAGTTGTTTAGTGAGAGAATTTTATGCGCAGAGATGTAGCAAATGCGGTTATGTGATACAGGGAGATGAAATTAACAGGATTACATTTGCGAAATGTCCGCACTGACGGAGGTAACAGGGAAGATCATATTACAATTCGCAAACCGATAGTTCCGAACTGTTTCGGATAATCGGATAATGACAAGGTAATGTCGCGGTAAGAAGGCGGACCACTCAGGGTCATGGGTTTTCTTCTGCGTTCATTATAAGCACTGGGTACAGTGTAAAAGGGGATAGGATACGGGCGGCTATGCAAATAGCCGCCCGGCCTGTGTTTTTGGGGAGAAATAGCTTGATAGAAATGCGGAGAGGGGATATGATATTGGTATAAGGATGTGTGAAACGGAGCTTAGAGGAGGGGATACGGCTATGACAAGACAGGCATATATCTCTGATGAAGCGGTTGTAAGACGTGCGAACGCTGCGGTAAGAATTGAACTTGAGAAAAAAAGAGCGATGGATATTCCGGTGGTGACGTATGACCGGGAAACGCAGACCATATATCGGGAAAACAGCGATGGAACGAGGACAGAGGTCGGTAAACGGATCAGGAAGGGGCGTTACAGTGAGCGTATTGCGGAAAAAGCCTGAAATTAAGACGAATTTGAAATGTTCTGACCTTGAAGCGGCGCAGCTTGCGGAAAAGCAGCGTTAATAATGGAAATAGCAGGAAATAGGCTTGCAGTTTTCTGCAAGCCTGCTATAATATTCAATAGAATAGTAAACCGATAGGAATTATATATAAATGGAGACGAAAAGATATGGGTGAAAGAATTTATTTGGACAACGCAGCAACCACAAAGGTATCCGAGGAGGTATTGCAGGAGATGCTGCCTTATTTCCGGGAAACCTACGCCAACCCATCCGCCATCTACAGTTTTGCGGGGGAGGCGAAAAAGGCGGTGGGAATTGCCAGAGAGCGGGCGGCGGCATTGATCGGCGCAAAGCCGAACGAAATTTATTTTACGGCGGGCGGCAGCGAGTCCGACAACTGGGCGGTCCGCGCCGTGGCGGAAGGGCTTTCGGACAAAGGCAGGCACATTATCACGAGCAAGATCGAGCACCACGCCGTGCTGCACACCTGTGAATATCTGGAAAAGCGCGGGTATGAGGTGACGTATCTGGATGTGGACGGGGAGGGGATGATTTCGCCGGCGGCGCTGGAAAAGGCGATCCGCCCGGACACCGTACTGATTTCCGTGATGGCGGCAAACAATGAGATCGGGACCATCCAGCCGGTTGCAAAGATCGGGGAGATCGCCCATGCGCGGGGGATTTTCTTCCACACGGACGCGGTGCAGGCGTACGGGCATGTGCCCTTAAATGTGGGGGAGATGCACATTGACCTGCTTTCCGCCAGCGGGCATAAGCTGTATGGTCCGAAAGGCGTGGGGATTCTCTATATCCGGGAAAATGTGCGGCTGCAGCCACTGATCCACGGTGGCGCGCAGGAGAGAGGGCGGCGCGCGGGCACTTTGAATGTGCCCGGAATCGTGGGATTTGGGGCGGCGGCGGCTCTGGCGGGAGAGACCATGCAGGAGAGAGCGGCAAGGGAAACGGCTTTAAGGGATTATCTGATTGACAGGGTGCTTGCGGAGATTCCGTATACGAGATTGAACGGGCACAGGCAGGAAAGGCTGTCTAACAACGCCCACTTCTGTTTTCGTTTTATAGAGGGGGAGTCCCTGCTGATTTTGCTGGATCAGCGGGGCATCTGCGGCTCCAGCGGGTCGGCGTGCACCTCGGGGGCGCTGGATCCGTCCCATGTGCTTCTCGCCATCGGTCTGCCCCATGAGATAGCCCACGGGTCGCTCCGGCTGACGCTCTCGGCGGAAAACACGAGAGAGGAACTGGACAGGACCGTGGAGGCGTTGAAAGAGATCGTCGGGCGGCTGCGGGACATGTCACCTTTATATGAGGACTTTGTGCGTAAGGCATGAGCAGAGCGGAATCGAGCTGCACTGCGGCACAGATGTAAGATGGAAAAATGGCAGCTTGAGGAAAGGCAGGAGGAACAATGTACAGCGAAAAAGTGATGGACCATTTTAACAATCCCCGTAATATGGGGGAAATAGAGAATCCCAGCGGCGTCGGCACGGTCGGCAACGCCAAGTGCGGCGATATCATGCGCATGTATCTGGATGTGGACGAGGCTGGCGTTATACGGGATGTGAAATTTAAGACATTCGGCTGCGGCGCGGCGGTGGCGACCAGCAGCATGGCGACCGAGCTGGTGAAAGGAAAGACGGTGCAGGAAGCTTTACAGGTAACCAACAAGGCGGTGATGGAGGCGCTGGACGGTCTTCCGCCAGTGAAGGTGCACTGTTCCCTTCTGGCGGAGGAAGCGATCCATGCGGCGCTCTGGGACTATGCGAAGAAGCAGGGGATTACGATTGAAGGCTTGAAGGAGCCTGTGGCGGACATTGATGAGATAGCGGAAGTATAGTCTCGGCAATGGGCAGATCACGGCAAAAAATGACCCACGGGGCTGATTCCCCGCGGGTCGTAAAAGTGTCAATCTAATTATTCGATGCAGCGCTTTCCGATTTTGCCTCCCGCACCGTCGTGACCTTCCGCACGCCGGGCAGCCGGCTGATGCGGTCGCGGACAGCCTGCGTGTCGGCGCTCATGCTGACGCTCACTTGGTAGTTAAAGGAATCCGCCAGAGGATTTTCGCCAAAGCCTTCGGTCAGTTCCGTCATCTCTTCGCCATTCTCGTCAGTAAAATAGGCGGCTTTAAACTCTTCCCATGCCTCGTCTCCGCTGACATACTGCAGGGAGACAGACTGGCAGTCAGAGATCTCGCATATCCCGGCGATTTCCTGACCGATACGGTCAATATCTTTCTGGGACAAATCCGCATCCATAAAGACCGCAAGCTGTTTTTCCTGATAGATATTGTAGGCGAGAGAGGTGGAGCTGACCGCAAAGATACAGAACAGCGCGGCGGCGGCAGCGCATATCCCGCGGTAACGGCTGGAATGGATGCGGCGGTCAAAACAGCCGGTGCTGCCGGCGGAGCAAGCGCGCGGCGAGAAGCAGCGACGGCCCTCGTTACGCCTCCCGCGAGCCGTAACCGTTTCCTGCAAGGTATCCGCCATCTCGGACGGCATGGCGAGGGATTCTCTTATCTTAATCATATTTTTTTCATTCATAGCGTGACCTCCTTGTATCTAATGAATTTTTGTTGATATTTGCAAAACTCATCTCAGCGTAAATTAATCCATTTGTGCAATGCCAATAACTATAAAAGAGTTTCGCACCTGTTTTATTCCTCCATCTCCAATCGCAGCGCCTCCCGTGCCCTCTGCAGCCGCTTCTTGACGGCGCTTTCGGACAGCCCGAGGATTTCCCCTATCTCTTTTACCGAATACCCCTCAAAATAGTGCAGAAGGAGCACGGTCTTCCATTTGGCAGGCAGGGCGTACAGCTCCTGTACATGCGCATGTTCCTCTGCCAGAAGACATTCCTGGAGCGGTTCTAAATCCAGATAGGAGTGCCGTCTGCGAAAGCGAAGACAATCCTTACAATAGTTCGACGTAACCCGCAGCAGCCACGCCTTTTCGTGGTCCGAAGAGACAAACGCGGGCGCTTTTTCCAGATAGCGCAGCAGTGTCTCCTGCAGGGCGTCCTGTACATCATGGGGATTGCCCAGAAGCAGATAGGCGGTGCGGTAGAGCATGTCGCCGTAGTCTTGCAGCACGCGGCTGATCTCAGACTCGCTTTTTCTGTTCACAGTGGATTCCCCCTTTCGCTGCTTATAATGATAAAGAAACACGCGGCAGCCGGAATCTGATCGCAGCCGGGTTTCTAGGAGAGCTCTCACCCTATATACGGGCGCGGGGCATAAAAGGTGACAAAATTTTTGCGTGCATATAATTTTTATTTTATGGGAGTTGACAGAAGGGGAAAATAATCGGATACACCGGAAATCGCCGGGCGTAAAGAAAAAATGGTTTCGATATGAAGGAAATTGCAGTATTGGTCGAAACGATGAACAGGCGGGATCGGACGATCAAAATCCCGCCATAATCATTGCCATAAGCTGATCGCGCTGTACGGCATCTTCCGTGCCTTTGATGCCGGAAACCATACCGTCGAGTTTAAGTTTGCTGTTGGCGGCGAGCATCAGTTTTCTCTGGAAATCTCGTTTTGCAATCTCCGCTTCCTCAGCTCTGCGTTCGGCACGCGCCTGATTGCGCAGCTTCACGGAAAGCTCCATGGAATCTAAAATCTGCTGCATAGATGTCAGTCCGTTTGTGATCTGGCTCATACGAATCCTCCGTGTCAGAACGGTTTCGAGCGTTCTGCTTCTTTCTTTATATAATAATTATCGGCAGACTGGCGGATGTTCAGAAGGGCAGACTTGTGAAAAAGCGGGATTCAAAAGAAAATATAATGCAGCCAGTGAAATTCGGATCACTATATAGTATAATTGCCGTAGGGCAAAATCTGGGCGGCGGAAAAGGGAAGAATGGACAATAGGAACGCTTCAGCTGCTGACGGATGGGAAAGGATGGAAAATAAAATGGAGATGCAGGAGATCATTGCGCTGGTAAAGGAGACGAAAGCCTTTGTAGACAACAGGGAGAGGGCCGGGCACGTGAAGGTCAAGGGGCTTGCGGACTATGTGACACAGGTGGACACCGATATCCAGAGCTTTCTGGCACGTGAGCTTGGGAACCGCTTTCCCGATATCCAGTTTCTGGGAGAGGAAGAAGGGCTGCATGAGATGTCCGGGGACACATACTGGATTCTTGACCCCATAGACGGCACTACCAACCTGATTCATGACTACCAGCACAGCGTGGTGTCGCTGGCGCTCTATGAAAAAGGGGAGATTACGCTGGGAATCATCTATGATCCTTTCCGGGAGGACGTGTATCATGCGCAGAAGGGTACGGGCAGTTTTCTGAACGGCGTCCCGATTCATGTTTCGGATGCTGAAACTTTGAGTGAGACGATCATTACCGTGGGAACCTCGCCCTACGACAGGGAAGTGGCGGACGAGAATTTTAAGCGCATCCGGCGCGTGTTCGATCACGCGCAGGATATCCGCAGGACGGGCACGGCGGCAATGGACCTGGCATATGTGGCATGCGGGCGCACGGGGGGATTTTTTGAGCCGAAACTCAGCCCGTGGGATTTTGCGGCGGGGCAGCTTCTGGTGAAAGAGGCGGGCGGCAGAGTTACGGACTTTGCGGGGGAGGAACTGGATTTTCTGCAGAGAGGCAGCGTCGTGGCTTCCAACGGAAAAGTTCACGAGGAGCTGCGGGGGTTGCTGTAAAGGTAGTGGATGCCGCACCCTGCTTTGACAAAATTATGGCTGCTTGCCGATCGGATTCCCGGAGTCCCTGTACTTTTTCCATGCCTCTTCAATCTCATGGAAATTATATTCCAGATGGTTTCCGGATTTCAGTTTGTCAGCGATTAAGCGGACTTCCTCAAAACCGGGTTCATGCTCCATCTCTTCCATCCATCTGCGTTCCAGTTCACTACCAGCAGGAATGCCGGAGGATACGGAAGCTCCTGAACCGAGAATGAAGCAGAAGCGCTCGGAGCAGCTATTTACTTCCCTGATTGCCCTGACAAGCTGTTTCGTCGATATAATCCGATAGTCGTCAATGATTTGTGTACACATGTAAAATTTCCCCTTTTGTAATGATAGTTACAGTCTGTCCTATTTTTGATGCGGTGTAAAGGAGAGGCAAAGTCGTCATTTTGTAGGGCAATGGTGTAGTAGACATTCAGTTTAGGAAGCGGGTATGATTGTAAAAATTGAAATGTGTTATAATTTGAACAGGTGATTGGGATTGCGAATTATGTTTGACACGTTAGCTGCTTGGCAGTAATAACTATTAAGGATAGACTTCTCCTTTTTTACTCGGAGGGTTCGAGTAGCCCTCCAGACGAGAGGAAGGAGGGTGATGCAATGATTACATACTCCGATCTGATTCAGACCGGAATATTCATTGTTGCCCTTGTGGGATTATGTTGCACAGTCTTCAAGGGAAAAAGAAAATAGCCGCCACTATTCGCAGTAGTGACGGCGGACCTCTAATCAGAGGTATTTGCTTAATGCTGTGGGGTAGAGCCGCTTCTATGGCTTTTCCCTTTTCTGTCTTAAATATAGCATATCTGGCAGCAGGGCGTAAGGAAAATCTGATGCTGATAGATTACCCATAATGAGATTCCGATTTGACATGCCTGCTGCCCGTTCATTCTCTTAACGGATGATTCCACTTTCCAGAATACCCACAGAAACGCGCCACAAGTCCCTGCTTCGTGTTTTTACTTAAAGACGGTAAATAAATTATCCAACAAGGCAGTAGAAGTCCTGTATGGGGCTGATAGAGCCTTTCTTGGGTGCCTTAACTGATGGTGGTCATTATCGCGCTGTGATCACATACCAAACAGGTCGGCATGGGTGCCGGTTCGGTCTAATCTCAACTCGTCTTCCGTCTGTTTGTATATGAGCAGCCAGTCCGGCTCTATGTGGCATTCCCTGTACCCGGAGTAATTGCCGATTAGGTTATGGTCCTTGTTCTTCGGCGGCAGCGGCGCAGGGATGCGGAGGGTGTCAATCGCCTATTGCAGTAGTGGCATTTGATAGCCGCGTTTCACACAGGTCTTGAAGTCCTTTTTGAATCGGGTGGAGTATCGTACATTGAGCATGGCTATTCCTCCATCAGTTCAGCAAACAGGGCTTCGGTGGTGCCGGTGAACAGGGTACCGCCGCCGCATTCCAGTTCCTCTATTGATGCTAAGGTTTCCGCATTGGGTATTTCTTCCGGGATTGCCGCTCCTTGCAGATAGGGGATAACGTAGAGCAGTTTGGCATCTGATATCTGGTCTATCAGTTGTTTCGCTAATTCACGATTGCTCATGGTATGCACTTCCTTTCATGGTTATTGTATGTGGTTATGGTGGAACTATACTGGGGTGTGTTTCCTTTCAATCGGTTACTCTATCGCCGCTGGGAAGAATAAAGGAACTTTCATATTTGCACCCGGCGACCTTGGCTACTTCTTTTAATTCAGCGGGTGTAAAGCCTTCACGTTTCATTTTTTGACTAAATGCTTGTGGGCTGGTTCCGTATAACCGAGCCAATTCGGAAACACTAATATTGAGTTTAACACATAAAATTTTAATTTGCTCTGATACAGCCAAGTTAATCACCTCACTTTTGAATAATTATAAACGATTACATTTAAAAAGACAATATGTTATATGCTAAAATAAATGAAATTATTTAAACAAAGACATTGGCATTATAAACATTTCTGTTTGTACTAATATCATCAGCAAGGAACACAACAGCCGGGAGAGACGAAAGCACCCGATACCGAAAGCCATATACCTGTGAGTGAGCGATAGAGCAAAACCAATAGACAGGAAGATTCTTTCGGGACTATGAATTTCTTGAAAGTGAAAGGAGGGCACCATGACAGAGAGAATGATTGAGAACCGTATCAAGAAATTATCCGCACTGGAAGAACAGATCGCACAGCTTCAAGAACAGGCGGATGCCATCAAAGGCGAACTGAAAGCCGACCAGCAGCCGGAGATTTACGGTAGCATAAAGAAAATGCCCTTGCCAGAGCGGTCACTCTGACAGGGGCAGTAACCCGATAACACGTCAAATTATGGGTATGAGGGGATTATAACATTCCCTCTGCCCGGAGTAAAGAGAGGATTTGAAAAGTGACAGATAAAGTATTGAATAAGGCAGAGGCGGCAGCATTCTTTTCTGAAAATATAAAATGGGAGGGATATTTAAAGGGCGGTGAGGATTGGAACGTATGGGGCGCGTGTACTGAAAAAAGACCAGTCACAAACTATCTTTATAAGGCAGAATTTTAAGAAACGGTGAAATGCAGCGGGCGGAGGATAACCGATATTTGTACCGCTATACCGATTTATCGGGCAGGAAGCGGACGGTATACGCTGTCACGCTGGTGGAACTTCGGGAAAAGGAAAAGCAGATTGAACGCGATCTGCAGGACGGTATAGACAGCAGTAAAGGCGATATGACTTTGAACCAGATGTTCCAGATTTACATGGAGACAAAGTCGGATTTAAGGGAGAGCACCAGATATAATTATATGGGAGTATGGAAAAACGCGATAGAAAGTACGCCGCTGGGCAATATGAAAATTGCGCATATCAAGCAGCTTCACATCAGAAAATTTTATTCTGAGCTTGTGGACAAGGGCTTGTCTGCGAATACAATAAAGCTGTATCATAATCTGATCAACCCGACGTTAGAGCTGGCAGTAGATTCAGATATAATCCATAAGAATCCGGCGAAGGGCTGCAAAAGGGGTATTGGCGGTACGAAACGGGAGAGGGAATCCATGACAATATCCGAGCAGGAGTGGATGCTGGATTTCATAAAAAACACGGATAAGTATTCCCTATACTATCCGATGATCATTTTTGCATTATCCACCGGGCTTCGGTGGGCGGATGTGGATATGAAAGAGAATGTGGTACATATCAGACAGCAGCTTATCTATAAGAATCTGGGTGACGGCTGTAAGTTTCATATACAAGACTTAAAGACAGAGGCAGGGCGGCGTGATATTCCGCTTACGGAAAATGCCAGAAAAAGCTTGATTAGGCAAAAAGGAATTACGACTGTTATTGTGGAAAGCAATGAAGCAGCAGGAGGTTGAGGGAATCTCTGATTTTGTCTTTACAAATACGCAGGGGAAACCTTATGCCGTAAATGCGGTCAATTTCGCTTTGGATCATATTGTGAAGGCATATAACCAAATGGAAGGAGCACAGGAGGCAAAGGAACACAGGCAGCCGGAACCGCTGCCGCATGTATCCGCGCACATCTTAAGACATACCGCCTGTACAAGACTTGTTGAGTTCGGGCTTGAGCCTAAAGTTTTGCAGTATATCATGGGACATGCCAATGTGTCAGTGACGCTGGATGTATATACCCATTTGGATTTCACGAAGATTCAAGAGAAGATGGAAGCGGTGCAGGAAAATATGATGATTGGATAAATTACACCCGTTTTTATTGGCTGGAATGCGATATGGCGGCAGGATTTTTTCACAAAAGGTACAGAAAAGGTACAAAATGTGGGCTTTTGAGAATGACAATGCTATCAAAAGCCCCATTTTATCAGCAATTTAGAAATAATTTACATTATTTTAGCACTCACCTCTTGACAGTGGAGGGTGCGTTCCGACTTGTTTCATAGTGTGCCGTAAGTGCCTGTTTTACGGGGCTTGCGGCATATTCTGTTATTTATCAGAGTTCATCAAAAGTCGTCATTTTATGGGAAAATGGTGTAGTAAATGGTGTACCGGATGAATGGCAGGAGGGTGTCTTGGGTGTAAGTGCTTTTTGATTCTGATTTATGCTTTTCATGTTGGGATTTCAGTAACAGGAAGCCGAGGGCTGAACTGTTACTGATTTTAGAAAAATCAGATTGTGAGTCCTTGCACGATAGGATATAATAATAGTAACTTAATGATGAGATGGCAAAAGAAAAGACAGTCAAGAAGGCGGTGATCAAGTGGCTGGAGAAGAAATACGGCAGGATAATAGGACTGTAGAGCAGATTGTTGACGGAATGAGTCTATTCGATGACGATCTGATGTCTATGGTGTTTGATGGTAACATAGAAGCAACGGAGCTTCTGTTAAAGATTATATTGAAAAAGGACGATATTCAAGTTGTAAGCGTTGTAGGGCAGAGAGAATTGCAAAGCCCTGTAGTTGGCGGGCGGGATATCCGTTTAGATATTCTGGCAAAGGACAGCACGGGAAAGCACTATAATGTAGAGGTACAGCAAAAACCGGAAGGGGCGCACATACGCCGCGCCAGATTTAACAGCAGTATGATGGATTCCCGGATGTTGAAAGCGGGGCAGGATTTTTCGGAGTTACAGGATTCGTATATGGTGTTTATCACCCAGACGGATATCTTTGGACATGGGATACCGATCTATACGATCAATCGCCATTTTGAGGAAATTGACGAGGCGTTTGATGATGGTTCTCATATTGTGTATGTGAATGGAAGCTATAAGGGAGACGATACAGTCGGTAGATTGATGCATGACTTTGGCTGTAAGGAAGCGAAGGATATGTATTATCCGGAACTGGCTAAAGGAGTGCGGCATTTTAAGGAAGAAGGAGGTAGAGAGAGAATGTGTGAAGCGGTTGAGAAGTATGGGGATAGAAGAGCAGAAAGTGCAAGATTGAATATTCTGCTTGAAAATGTAAGAAATTTGATGGAATCCATGAAGTGGTCTGCAGAGCAGGCAATGTCGGCTATGAAAGTATCAGAAGCGGATAAGGTGTTGCTTTTGAAGGAATTATGAGTAATAAGTGAAATATGGAATTGTAATACGCGGCGCGGTTTCATATCTATACGGATTTCTATAGATTTATGTTAGACTGGTGCGGAATTGGTTTGGTAATATTTTGAAAAAGTTTCAACACAGGAAAAGGGCAGTAACTTAAATGTTGTTGCCCTTTTTGATGATTTTAAGGTATCATTTGTCTATAGCAAGAGACAACATTATGAGGATGGCTAAAGAATGTTCATAAGTTATAGTGTAGGCGAAAGAGAATCTGGTTGATCTAAACGAGCGAGGAGTGGATGCTGTTGGAGGAAGTGTTCAAGAATTTATGGAAAGTATTTTATATCGGATGAAATATCGGAGAGTGAACAGCGTGTGTATGTCATGGGAAATTGACAGAAGCATTATGGATTCTTTATAAAAATGAATTGCGCGGATAGAGCTTTGTTGCATTTAATAAAATAGCTTGTTTTGCACATCATGAAAGTAGATTAACAAGGGCAAGAATACGGGAAATAGGAAGAATGATTCATCATTTGCGTTTATAGGAGCTTCCTGTATAATTCAAATATAGGGAATTCCAAGAAAGAAGGTTGAGAAA
>ERZ779622.84-NODE-84-length-66681-cov-33.028472_pt1 | contig 66681 bp, 56 predicted proteins | sample MGYA00514188_ERZ779622 | MGnify/ENA primary metagenome ERZ779622 (study PRJEB29562, sample SAMEA4376702) | mouse gut metagenome | isolation source: Cecum | study: EMG produced TPA metagenomics assembly of the A DSS colitis mouse model was used to assess the... | reverse complement strand
GGCATTAAGAAGATTTATTAACCCCCCCCCCATTAACAACATAAATAAAAAGATTGTCATAAATTGTCGACTTAAAACAAAACGCCGAAATAATTGTCTGAAATTGTATAAAATTCTACTCATTTCAATTATTCCCCTCTCTGTATAAGCCAACAATTTATAAATACATCCCAACACTTAAATCAAATTGGGTAATTAAATGTTCTATTGCTTAGTAATAAACAAGTATACCTTAACTGGGAAATTTTTAATAATATTTTTCAAACGTAAACTTCTCTTTTTCTTCCGATCATATTCCACATTACTATCAATTAATTTTGTACCCAAAAAATCTCTCATTCTAGAATGCACCCAGTGCCTTCCCTGTTCATCAACCCTATCCCTCATTTCAATATATTTTGGTGTATCCAGCTCTGGTATCGCTCCTATTGTTAAGAACGCATGGGAATTATAACAGTGACTTAAATGACATTCTCCCATTGCTTCAAAATGTATAGGCTTACTAATATCGTCAAATATATTCTGTCCACCATAAGTATAATAACAAGGCTTTAAAATACCAGTTACAAGATCTAAAAAAGCCGTCCAATCACCCGCATAGCAGAATTCTTTTCTTCTTACCCCAAATGTGGACATTTTAAATCGAAACATCTCAGAATCGAATACTCCCCAAGTTTTTTCATATTCTTTCTTTGTTAAACTCGTTAAAATAGGAATTTTGAATTTTGATGCATCTCTCGCTACAGTAACATGGCATAACGCACCTACATTCTGCATACAGATAGCCTTAATCTCAGGTATTTTATCAATCAAGCCATCATATGGTGTAATTTCCAAAGAAAATGATGCACCAGCATCATATACTTTATGTATGTTTTCAAAAAACTGATTTAACATATTCAATCTGAGCAGTTCCTCATAATGAAATGAGAATTTGAAAGATAATCTTTCTAAATATTCTTTTGGAAATTTTACAATTTCTTCAAACCTCTTGCTTATAGTACCATTTGTTATTACCATCACATAATGACCCTGTTTAAGTATATTATAAATAATATCCGTCATTTCTGGTGGTATCAAAGTTTCCCCTAACCCACATATATTAATATGACAAATCCCCCCTAGGCGTAATTGAGATAATCCTTCCCCAATTCTTTCAGGACTATATCGTATCCTTGGTAATTTGTTTTTCCATAAGTTGTCTTGTGTTATATAACAATATTGGCATCGCAAATTACATTGAGTAGCCGTATATGTACAATCAATAAATCGTTTCACCTTATCCATTAATTCTATCCTCTTTACATATCTAACATATATTTCTATTTCTCTTCTTTCTAGTTGCCAACCACAATTTCAAGTGTTGATTTATTATTAGCTCTAGTCAATACCCCTCTACAAGCTGGCGGCATATTGACTCTCGTGGCATTCGCCAAATGTCTACTTGCAACCGCTAACCCATTGCCCATGGAAATAAATGTCTATCTGTATGCACCTTCAAAAAGCAAGCAACACAAATTTATTATGAATATTGAACATCATATACGCCTTACTAGTGCCTTTAAGTTAGTCCATACCACATATGCTATACTGTATGGTATTTGCTTCAATTGATTATACTTTTTCTTTTGAAGAGAATATTCTTCATTTGTCTCCCTCAACTTATGGCTGAGCACATTCTTCATTGTATCGTTTGTCCAGTGTGCCTCCGCTCTATCATATAGTTCAAGCACAGTAGGTAAATCATTATTTGGCACACAGCCAAACCCTTGAAAATAAGAACAATAACAACAGGGGGATTTGCAATTATAGCCCACAGCATCAAACTTTATCTTCTTTTCAGGATCACGAAAAATGTTATATCCCTGAACATTTGCGTGACAACGACTCATCCTGCCTGTCGTATAATTCAAAACAAATGACCAATCACCCGCATAACAGAAACTCTTTTCTCTCCCCCTCCATAAAAATAATTGCTGTTCAAAAAGATTCGATTGGAAGGTGCGGGCATATTCAATATATTTTTCGTTAGAATATTTAGTTAATATCTCCGGTTTTTTCCCATTTTTACGGGCAATTGTTACTTGTGGCAATGCCCCCATTTTCTGAATACAGACATCCTTTATTTCCTCCAAGCATTCTATATATTCATCAGAAAGGGTTATTGTTACATCAATAGAAGAACCCGCTTTTTTTATTTTCTCTACATTTTCAAAAAAAGTATCTAACAAATTCTTCTTTTTCAATTCTATATAGTGCAATGACATATGAAATCTAAGCCGTGATATCATTTCCTGTGTATATCCGCTCAACATTTGATCAATTTTATGACTTACAGTGCCATTTGTCGTTAAATGCACATAGTGTCCTTCATTTAATAGCATCTGTACAAATTCAAAAACAGAATCTGCTAACAAAGTCTCCCCATCCCCTGTTATTGCACAATAAGCCACTCCTCCCAATCTCTTTACAGACAGTGCCTTTCGCATTACTTCCATAGAATATTGAAAACTCTTTTGATTTCTCTCTCCCTTTCTATCACCTAAATAGCAATATGAGCACGCTAAATTGCATCCTGGCGTATTAATTGTACCATCAATAAATCGCTTCACTTTTTCCATTTGTTTACTCTCCCATCCATTTTTTAAAAATTTTCGCAAACTCTTTATACTTATTTATCACTTTTATGTTATTGAGGGAATCGTCCTTACATCCGATTAGTACATCAATCTGCTGTTTCAAAGAAAGACCACTGTCATACATCCTTATATATCCAGAATCTTTTAGCCACTCCCATCCTCCGCTAACCTTATGGCTTCTATTATCGAACGCAAGACAAGGGGTTCCACATAAATACGAAAAAATCATACAATGCAATCTATTCGTGACTACCAGTTCTAACTGTTCTATCTCTTTAAGCTTTCTATAAACATATCTCTTTCTTGTTCCAGTAAATACAAATGGCATTTTAAGCAATGTCGATATTTCTTTTACTTGTTTATTATGATTAACAAAAAAAGCAACTATATCTTCCTTTTTTATATCATAGTCTACTTTTTCAACATCTTCTCGAAAACATATTCCAATATTTTTTCTTTGCACTTCATGTCGATTATACCTAAATGCCATTACAATATCAGGCACATAAATTACTTTTTCTTCCCCTAACCAATCCTTTAATAAAGAATAAGAATCCTTATCTCGCAATGCAAAATATACATTTTTATTGGATGTATAAATTTCTTGTGATATCCTCTTTTCTCCATCAGACTGAAAATATACTGTCTGTGGCATTACGATTATTTTGTTATTCCTATAGGAACAGATGATATCTCTGACCATATTTTCTGCTGTCATCCACATATCACCCATAAATCCACCGCCAGTAATACAGATCACATCATCTTCATTCAAAAATCTGCTAAATGTCTTTTTTAGATTTTTATAATAATTACACGTTATATCTACAACGGAATATTCAGGAAAGTTTTCCTGTAGCCATTCAACCGAAGATAAAGCTATCGCATGATCACCCAGATTGTTATACTGTGGAGTCAATAACAGAAATATTTTTTTCCCTTTTTTTCGGATTTGAAACATTGTCTGCGGATTTGAAAATACAGCAACCCCCTTTTTTACAGCATTCAATAAAAAATTGTTACTACTACTAATTTTTTCTATTAAAGTAACTCCATTATCTGCCAATACAAAATCAACTCCTCATCAAAGTCTTATACATCCTTGTATAAATTCTCCAATTAATCGCCATGACCACTGCCGCACATTTATATAATTTCTTAATATGTTTATTAAGCATATATCTCGTAATATTTTTTCTCACATACTTTGTTATTTCTTTTACCATGTCATTTTGATAAGTATTATTTCTCGCCATAGCATTCATGATAAATATGTACTCTGATAAATGATAACAAAGTATACTGCTTTCACAAGTACCATATTTTTTTAATAGATACTTTCTCAACTTGTTATAATGTTCATAAGCTTGAATAAAGCTTGGACCAAACCCCGCCTTTGTCATGTTACTGCCATGTTGCACATAATGATATGTATTCTCCGGGATTTGAATGATATTGACGGCTTTTTCTATCATAGGAATAAGTGTACAATAATCCTCCCCTACAAAATGACCCATTGGAAAATCGCTGCCGGAAACCACCCTTCGGCTAAATATTTTGTTCCACATAAACTGATATACGCCACAAGAATTATGCAGATTTATGATTGCTGATTCTTTGTCATAAGCTGTTTCCTCTTCTACATTCCATTCTTCTATACGATTTCCATTATCATCATCAAAAAGCACCCCACAGCATACAATGTCTGCATGAGACGATACTATCTTTTCATACAACAACTGTAACATGTTGCTATCTATCCAATCATCCGCATCAACAAAAACGATATATCTACCAGTTGCATTTTCAAACCCTGTTTTTCTAGCCTGCGGTAACCCGGCATTTTTCTTGTTTATAATCTTAATTCTTCCGTCCCGAAACACATTATGAATAATATCTATACTCCTATCCTGACTGCCGTCATTCACAATGATGACTTCAATATCAGAAAATGTTTGTTCCAATATGCTTCTGATGCATTTCTCAATATACCTTTCAACGTTATACACAGGAACAATAACACTAATCTGACACATTCTTTCCTCCATTGCCTAATCATCTCAACCCCATATTGATCATTTCCTAATTACGTTCCCTTTTCCTCAAAATTAAGTGCTTCTCTTTCTACTACTACCGGTTTATCAGTAACTCTTCCAAGTATTATCCCTACATATTCCCCAAGAATTCCTATACAAAACAATGTAATCCCCGATACAAAAAACAATCCAATAACCAATGGTGCAATACCGACATTAAAACTTGTCCAATGAGTCAGCTTATATATCAAATAAAACAAGGCAATAATAATGCAGCCAATCGAAGTAAATACGCCTAGTACTGTCATAAGCCTTAATGGTTTCAACGATGTCCTACATAAAGAAGAAATTGCAAATTCATAATATCCATACATATTGAAACCAGAAGTACCTCTTTCGCGTTTTCTCTGTGTATAGGGAAGAAGTTTCACTTTAAACCCATATTGCCCTACGATATGACGAATATTCATCCCTGGATCTTGCTTTTTTTGAATCAATATTACATCTCTGACCGCTCTTGTGATAAGCCCAAATCCCGTAATTTGATGATACTGCTCATAATCTGAAAATATATCAATAATTTCATAATACAGCTTCCTGCACATATACTTAAATGGGTTTTCCATACTCTTTGTTTTCTGCCCAAAAACAACCTCATATCCATTTTCCCATTCTTTGATAAATTCAGGAATCATTTCCGGAGGTTCCTGTAAATCGCAGGCTATCGCAATAATTGCATCTCCCGAAGCCCTGCGATATAAATTTGTAACCGAAGGATCTGCACCAAAATTGGTCTGGTTAAATATAACTTTTACGCATTTATCTTTTGATGAAAGTTCCCTAAATATACTTTCAGAACCATCAGTCGAACCATTATCAGCAAATATTATTTCATAGGCATACTTGTCCTCTATTTTTACTAATTGTTCAACTAAAGCCGAATATATCTCTTTTATATTATCCTCCTCGTTATAACAGGGAACTATAATGCTTACCATTTTCTTTTCAATCATAACTAACCTTTCATCACCTCACATACAATGCCCATTTTATCTATCTCTTTTGCAATATCATCCGCTTGCTGTATAGCCAAAATCAATATCCTGACTTTTCCACCATGATCCTTTAATTTATCTGGACTAACAATATCTTTCCCTGCTATTTTCTTACCCTGTTTCGTTCTATTGTTATCCACAAAATAAAGTACCTTTTCTTTCATATCACCTATTTTTTCAAGGATATTCATGCAATATGAACCTGCCCCCCATACAACTACTCCATCTTCTTTTTCAGCGATAAATGACCTTATATCATTAATTTTTTGAATTTCACTTTTTTCAATCAAAGAAACATATTGTTTGATAGCTGTTTCCGAAACACAATCTTTTTCATATGACTGCTTATATCCCTCATCCCTCACATACACCGCTTCTATAATTAACTCTGGGAGGGCAAAATCAAGTACTTTACGGCTTTCTTTATCATCGCTTATCCGCCTGCATTCCTGATTTGCAAACAGGCAATCCAAAGACTGAAGACTAAAGTAATTGATATGCTCATGATTAAAATAATGTGCTGAATTCCTTATGTACATCCCAAAGCCTTCAACGCACGGCACATCAATAAAAATCATTCCGCCATCTTTCTTAGCATACTGCTTTAAATGCCGAACAAAGTTTGCTAGGTCATATACATGTTCTCCAACCATAGTACAACAAACTACATCAAATATATTCTTTAGATTCTCCGGCGCTTCATCAAAAATATTTCCGACAACAGCTTTAAAACCCAATTCAGATTCGATTCTCTTTACAGATATTTCAGACGGATCAATTCCTGTAAGATCTGTATATCCATTATCCGAAAGTGCCGTAAGAAAATCCCCTCCCCCACAGCCAATATCAAGCACTCTACTTTCTCTGCTCACATATTTTGTAAATACTTCTAATCTAATCTTATTATTTGCCTCCGTCAGCTTATCCCGAATCCCTGAATATTCACTGTACATGTTGTCAGTTGCATAATACTGGTTATAATCAGCCTGACAAGCATCTACATCGGCAAAAGTAAATCCGCAGTCCAGACAGCTTACAACATCATATTCCCCCGGAATGGGAAACTCATCCGAAAGATTCATTGCCACCCTGTGCAAGATGTTACCCCCCCCCTTTCCACTAGAACCGCAGATAGGACATTTCCGTTTCAGCTTTTTATATTCACTCATTATAATCTCCTCCACTATTTCAAAATTTCGCCGATATTAACTATTTCTCTTGAAACAATGGTATCAGCATATTCTCTTTCATCTCTTCCTCATCCAATGCCGGATTCATATATTCCAACGGCTTGGATTCCATCTGCCCATCAGAACGCTTATAAGATACCTGCTTAGGAAACGCAATCAGTTCAATTGGCGTCATGACCTCTATAATAACCGGTCCATCATATACCAATGCCTCCTTGACCTTTTCATCCAATTCCGCATTATTATGAATTGCTATCGTATATAATCCATAAGCTTCCGCCACTTTACCAATTGGAGGAAGCGACAAATTGGAGCTCTCATTACATGCAACCAAATGTCCACTGAAATTATTAGTCTGTGAAGCTTTAATTGCGCCATATCCACGATTGCAAAGTACAAAAAGTTTAATTGGCAAATTAAGCCGCTTCAAGGTTTCCAGTTCCTGTATATTCATGACAAAACCACCGTCCCCGTTCACGCCTACCGTTCTTTTTCCTCCACTGGCCAGACACGCGCCTATGGCAGAAGGCAGCCCATATCCCATCGAAGCAAGTCCCTTGGTGGAAAACACTCTCTGTCCTTTCTTTACCTTAAATGTCTGCATGGAAATATCAATACAGCTGCCTGAACTTCCAGATACAAAAATGTCATCCGCCGTCAAATGATTTGAAATAGTTTCCAAGAGACAATATGTATTTACAAGTTCTTGTTGCTCCCAATACTCTTTCCGTACAATAGGATATTTATTTTTCAGCCTGTATCCATATGCAAACCACTCATTCCGATCTTTTTTCACAATCTTATCTTTATGCTTCATCATCAGATTCATGAACTCTTTTGCGTCTGCACATACTGCCATGTCTGGTCTGACATTTATCTTATGGAGTTCTGCACGGTCAATATCTACCATAATTTTAACGGCATCACGTGCAAAACCATCAAAGTTATAACCCGTCTGCAATAAGTTCAACCTCGCACCAATACTGACAAACAAATCCGAATTCTGCTGCATAAAGTTTGCATACCTATGCCCCAACCCTCCGGGTCTTCCAAAATACAATGGATCATTTTCATCCAGCAAATCTATCCCATTCCACGTAGTCAAAACAGGAATATGCAGTTCTTCCTTCAATTGTTCAAATATATCAATTCCGCCAGACAATCTGATTCCGTTTCCCGCTAATAAAACAGGACGTTCAGATTTATTCATCAACTCAATTATTTTTAAAACCTGCTGTTCTAAACTTGCATTTGCTATCACAAAATCTTTTGTATAACCCATTAATTGATCTTCATCAATCATCGTTGCCTGTACATCCAATGGAATATCCAACCAAACCGGTCCTTTTCTCCCATGAGTTGCCTCGTAAAGAGCTTTCTCTATGTGATAACGGATCATCTGCGGTTCATCTACTAGCGCCGCATATTTTGTGATGGGCTGTACCACTGATATAATATCCAGCTCCTGCATTCCCTGTTGCCTTACTCCCTGATTATTGATCATATCCAATCGCTTTACCTGACCGGATATCACTAGCATAGGCGTAGACTCCAAATAAGCACCAGCAACTCCTGTCAGAGCATTTGTTCCACCAGGACCGGTTGTAACCATTACTAACCCAATTTCATTGTTTACTCTGGCATAAGCTTCTGCCGCAATCGCACACGCCTGCTCATGGAGACAACATACATATTGTATTTTGCTGCTTTTCCCCAAAGAATCATTCAAATGCATTGCGCCACCGCCAGGAAGCATAAACATATGTTTTGTCCCGATTTCTTCCAGCCTTTTTATTACATAATCAGACAATTTAATCATTTTTCCATCTGATTCCTTTCTTGATGAATCCCTGTTCTTCATCTATCTCGATAATGCCTGTGCTACTCGTTGAAACCCCTCAGTAATTGTATATTCGCAATGCCAACCCAACTGTTTTATCTTTGCTTCAACTGTTTTATTGGCTTTATTAAATGCCGCCTCCAAATAATCTCCAGTATTAGTTCTTTCCTTTTTTATTACTTTCAAATGTTTATCTGGAAACAAGGACACTAATGTTTCTGCAAGCATTGCGATACTAATAAATGCTTCTGTGTTGCATACATTATAGGCTTCACCATCCCTGCCTTTAAACAGCAATAGAAAGAAGGCAGCAACAGCATCAGCAATATAGCAAAATGGTCTTTGTGCAGAGCCATCGCTAAGCATCGTTATATCTCTCCCTTCTATCACATCCCTCATAAACGAGGCAAATACCCTGGGATCATTATAGATATCCATTGTAGGACCATAAGTGTGCCCAATACGTGCAATTTTTACCGGAACGCCGTGTTCTCTATAAAAGGAAACACACCAAGTTTCCCCCATACGTTTGCTTTCCCCATAACAACTATGCATATCAAGTGGATCTACAATCCCATACATATCTTCTGTTATATCTACTCCCTGCTCGCCCATTTTTCCATAAACATCCCCAGAAGAAAAATAAAGGAATCCCTTTACCTCGCATTCTCTTGCATATTTCAATAAAAAATAAGTTCCCACCGCATTCGGCTCTTCTACTTCAATTGGATTTTTTTGATAATAAGAAGGATTTGCCAAACTGGCTGCATGAAATATATAATCTGCTCTATGATTTATCTCTATTTTTTCATTTAAATCAAAATATTCTTCAAAAAAATATGATTTATCTCTATAATTGCTAAATCGCTGAGCCATTTTTTCGCGATTTCGCCCCTGACATACTATTTTTATATTCATATCATGTTCTTCATTTAGATAAATCAAATAGTAAACTACATACGACGCAATCATACCATAACCACCAGTTACTAAAACTGTAGCATTTTTTAGCAAAGACCATTGATAATCCCTTGTGTATAACTTTTCCAAATCTTCTCTTATTATACTATGCATAAAATTTTCCTAAACTTTCTATATACTGTTTTCTTTTTTAGTATCTCTTACTCCAAAATATTAAATTCATTAATAATTCTCTTCATAATAACTTTCTGTCACAAATTCCACGTTCATATAATCTCGGGTCTTATTCCTAAAATCTTGATACATATCTTTGATTTCCTCATTCAGTTCTCCCCATTTTTTCCCTGGATTAATGTGTGGCAACGAAACATCCGCATAACTTTCATCATAGCCATCTTTAAAACCATCAAACCCGGCGATCGCCACATCCGCTATCTGCAGCTTATCCAGCAGGCGCAGGCACATAATTCCCGAATTGTCAAAATGTTCCCACCCTCTCTTTACTAGTGAATTAAAGTTTACAATCATTTCATCTTCATCGGCAGTTGTTTTAATATTAGACGCTACAATACGCTTATTTTTATAAAAGACATCCGTATATATTTCTTTAGCATAATCATACCTGACAGTATTGCAAAAGAACAAATAATCACATTTATAATCCTGTGAAACCGCATTAATTCCTATAATAACAGGCTTATGTTCTTCAATATATTTATCAATCTTCTCTCTGTCATTCACAACAGATTTTCCTGGAAGGATAAGAAGAACCTTTTTATCCCTCAATACCAACTTAAGTGTATTCATCACTTCTTCATCATCTACTACTTTATTCTGGTATTCTAGGTATTTTTGCTCTAACAGATTATAGTCGTACTTTTTCCTGTCTTCAGCAGGAAGCGCCTCTATGATATTCTGCATATCCTTTGCATTTGTCCTATGGTTATTGAGAAGATATGCAATATTATTAACATGTGCGCAATAGATCCCGGAAATAAAGTATGGAGTCGAATACCCCCACTGATAATGCTCTATAAAATATCCCATGTACATATCTATAGCATCCATGATGGCATTCAGATCATAGTTTCCGTTATGCTTTCTATTCAGATAATTAACTAAAAGTTCCGTAGTCGCGTTCCCAGCTCCGCGCCCCATACCACACAAACTGGAATCTACTATTATTTCCCTCTCAGTATAATAAAGCAGTTCTACAAATCTCATTGCATTAGAAAATGCCAGTTGCTGATTATTGTGCGAATGAAATCCTAATTTAATATTTGTATTCAGCTCTTTGTCCAAAACAGAAACAATACGCTCTAAATCATCGCCATACATAGCACCAAAAGTATCCACTACAGATAAACATATAGGTTCAGCCTCATTAATACACTCTGCCATCTTAACCAAGTCACTATTTGAATAATCCAGAGTATTGGCTGCTTGAAAATACACCTGATAGCCTTTTTCTTTTATTATCTTTCCCAAGGCAATTCCTTCCTTAAAATGGTCATGCGGAAAAACGACTCGGATTGCATCTATAGATTTTCCGTCATTTATTGGAAGATTACTAAGATTATATCTGTCCCAGTCAATCATCGCCACATAAGTACATCTTTCTCTTTTTTCTGACATATACGGCATAATATCGGACGGTATATGGTAAAAGCTTGTTCCATTCACATGCATTTTATCTTTCAGCCATCCACACTCGATTATATCAATCTTTGCATCCTGCAGTTTCTTGATAATACCCTTTATAGCTGGAATTCCAAATTTTGACTCAACGATATATGCCCCATCTCTTAATGTACAATCTAAAACTTTTATCTTTTTATCCATATCATACATTCCTTATGATTTTTTCCATTAGAAGCATGCTCTTTTTACCACAGTTTCCACGGTGCTTCATTATTAGACCACATTTCTTCCAATTTTTCCATTTCACGCTTCGTATCCATACACTGCCAAAATCCTTCATGCCTGTATGCCATAAGCTGTCCGTCCTTTGAAAGATTCACTAAAGGTTCCTTCTCCAGCATAATCGAATCGCCTTTTATATAACCAAATATTTCAGGATTGCAAACCATGAATCCAACATTAATCAGATTCCCATCCGAGTCATCCTTTTCCCTAAAACCATTAACTTTATTTTCCTCATCAATTTCCAAAATACCAAATCTCTGCAAAATGTTCACTGCAGACACCGTACAGTGCTTCCCATGCTCCTTATGAAACTTGATCAGCTCCGAAATATTAATATCCGAAACACCGTCCCCATAAGTGAGCATAAACGGCTCATCACCGATATACTTCTGCACTCTTTTCACACGCCCCCCTGTCATCGTATGCAGTCCCGTATCTACGATGGTCACTCTCCAAGGCTCTGAATAATTGGAATGCACTTCCATACTGTTTGATTTCAAGTCAAACGTCACGTCCGTATTGTGAAGATAATAATCCGCAAACCATTCTTTAATAACGTGCTGCTTATATCCCGCGCAAATAATGAAATCATTATAGCCATAAAAACTATATTGCTTCATAATATGCCAGAGAATCGGTTTTTCTCCAATCTCAATCATAGGTTTTGGTTTTAAATGGCTTTCCTCACTGATACGAGTTCCCAAACCTCCCGCTAAAATGACTACTTTCACGGCTCCTCTTCCTTTTCTTCTGTTTTTCCTATTTCTTCCGCTTCTACTGTTTCTTCCCCTTTATCCTTTTTGATCGCCGAAACAATACCAACCACAAAAATCGCTGCTACCAAAACTGCTATAACAATCCCCCATATCATAGAAGTCCGTTTTGATCTCCGCAGCAGTTCGCTCTCCTCAACAGCGCGCACTGTCTCCTCTGATACTACTTCAAATTCCTTTTCCAGTTCCCCTTCAGCACCCACAACATAAAACTCTAATGCATCGCTTTTCATATAGCCATTCACGCCACCGTATTCCACTTGACTCCAAGAATCCTGCGGTTCTCCATAGACAATGACTCCTGTCCCTTCTTCTATCTCTCTCAGCGTCTTTGCATTATCTTCCGGCGACTCCTTAATCTGCGCATCCTTCACAGTTTGCTGCAAAGTTATCATACTTTCTGTCTCCGTTGCCTGTACCGGCATATACATCCCCAAAAAGAAAAGCATCACTGCCGCTGCCAGACACACACTTCTTCCCATCTTTTTCATCACAATAATCTCCTCCTTAATCATAAAGCAGCGCAAAATGCCCATACACATCCTTCTGCGCGTACTTATCTTCCCACTCCTCCAAAAACGCATCGTCAAAAGCAAATATCAGAATATCCTCATCCGTGATATCCCCCTCATAGTCAGCCACCGTCTCCCTGTGCCCTATCACCTGAATATCCAGATCCCGGCCCATAAACTGGAGGATACCTACATACGGCGGGAAAACCTGATCCATATAGATAATCCGTCTTCCTTCCTCCTGCATCGTCTGCATTTTGTCTACCATACGGCTGTCCCGGAACGCTGCCTTCTTAAACGGCTCCAGATAAATAATATCCGCCCGCATAGCCAGGACAAGCTCGACAACCGCAAAGGCCGTCAAAAGATACTGCCGTTTCTTCCGACTCCTGCAAAACAGCGCCATCGCTGTGACCAGCACAGTCAAAAGTTCGCAGAACAGATACGCTGCCGCGTAAAAACTGTCCACCTGGAAATCTGCCGCATTGTACAGATAGCTGATCCCCACCAGAAAATAGCCCTGAAAATTATCAGCCCCGGTAACAATGATCTGCCGGACTACCAGAAAAGTCGTAAGCCCCTGCAGAAGGGCAAGCCCTCCTGTGGCGGTCCATACGAACCGGGCTCTCTCTTTCCAAAGAACGGCAAATCCCCAGACCATTACAAACGGAATCACCATCTCACTGTATCTTCCGTAGGTATAATCGCCGATCTCCCCGAGTGTCAGCAGATAGATCGTCCCTATAACAATCTGCGCCGCCACCGTCAGAAGCACAAACACGGCAAAAAACTGCTGTGGCTTCGCACTGACATGTTTTTTTATGTTTCGCAGCAATGCAAACGCCTGCCGCACCATACCGTAGATGCCCCAGTAAAACAGCCCCCAAGTCGCAAGCCCCAGATAGAGAACTTTCCCCGCCAGACTGATCAGCAGGTCATAAAACCCCTCCAGAGAAAGGACAGAACGTATTTTTTCCATCTGCCCGCTGTAATCGTTAGCAGCCACCAGTTCCTGATTGATACCGCCATATACATAAACAAATGCCTGCTGCTTCAGGAAATCCGCCGCCGCAAACAACGCCAGTGCCGCTCCCAATGCGGCAAGAATGTGCCATCTTTTATCTCCCCGAAAAAAGATATGTATCGTCACCACAATCATCGCCGCCAGCAGAACTCCCACCGTCCGCATATGAACTGTATATAAATATATCAGAACCAACATCAGCAAAAGTAATGTTGAAAGTCTGTTGTTTTCCAAATAATGATATAACACGCTTCCCGCCGCAATATACAGAGCCACCAGAAAGACCTCCGTCAGCGTCATCTGCGTATAAAAAAGGTTGCAGGGAAGCAAAACAGTCAATGCCGAAAACAGAACGATCGGCATCTTTTTATCCGGCATCATTCGTTTCATCGTGCCCGCAAAGGCAACCATCGCCAGAAAAAGAAGCAAAAAATTAATACTTACCGCTATCCGATAAGCCGTGACTGCATCTTTACAGAAAACAAAGATAGGAATAAGGATAAGACTATATCCATAAGAATAGTAAGGAGCAAGAGCGGTCACATCCGACCAGTCATATCCGGCAATTCTCGCTGCATATGACCAATATGCGAATTCATCCGGAAAAATAGAAAATCCGTATGTGCTGCCAATGCCGAATGCCCAGAAAGCAAACAGAATAGCGATCGCGAACAGATACTCTTTATAGTGCAGGATCATACTCCCCTTTTGTCCTAGCTTCGCATTCATATAAATAACGTAAAAGTCCCTTTCAGCATACATGCTTATATCAAGGCTAACACCGCCTCAATATAAGCATGTCGTTTACTGTCATCTGTTCCCAGACTATCTGGCAACAATACCGTAGGTGCCAAGACCTGCCTTTACCTCGAAGGTAACGGTAGCCGGAGAAGCGTCCTGATCCTCAAGGATCGTAACAACGCCGCCGGGCTGTACGCATACGATAGAGTATGTCTTGGAAGTATCCGCATTCTTAGGAAGCCCTACTACCATGCCTACGCTGCCCTGAGACAGGGTAACCAGTCTGCCGTTCTGCTTTGCATACAGGTCAACGTTCAGAGATGCTACCGTCGTGCCATTTAATGCTGCTGCTGCCGCATTAACACACTGCATAGCAAGACTGCTCTTCTGGGGGTTGGTGTCAAACACCATGATGTAAGGCGTCTGACCTGCTGTCAAACCGAGGTTTGCCCTAACGTCTGCTGCCGGTGTGGTAACCGCTGCGCCCTGTACTGCCTTGACATCGTATGCACCCGCAACGGTAGTTCTAACCGCGCTACCCGCAACCGTGATGTTAGAGTTGGCAGACAGAACCGGTATGGAGGGAACTGCCGGTGCGGAATAGCCACCGCCATTGTTGTTCTCCTCTACTACTACCACTGTCTCGTCTTCGTCGTCAGATCCCGAAGAACCTGAAGACCCGCCTGATGCTGCTGCGGCTGTTAAGGTAGTCGCCATCATCAGCGTAGCTGCCAAGGTTGCCGCAAGTAACCGTTTGATTTTGTTACTTTTCATTGGATTCATCCTCCTTCATAAAATGTAATTACACTCAAATCATTTATAACACTTTTTCTCACATAATGCAAGCTTTTGTGAAAGAATTTTCTGTTGCGCCGATTACCCCCCCTTTATTTTGGGGACATTTCACCTAAATTTTTCCACAATAAAACGTGTAAATATCAGGCAATTTTATCGCAGTTGCGGTGTAATGGTAATGTCTGACAGCCGTCTTATGTATTCGTTTGTACAAACTATACAAGAAGCCTGGTGGAAATACATTGTAGTCTGACTACATACCACAAACATCCAACATTTTGAAAACATAGGCATTTATATATTCGGTCCAAGCAAAAGTCTCCACAGCTGCACCATACAGCTGCGGAGACTTTTCGTCCGCCGTTCTATCCATTTTACCATTCTTTTAACCCCGCCACTGCTCCAGCACCACCCCATGCGCAATACCCGGGATAGACTGCCCTTCATTGTAGCTGGTCTTACTCAGGAGAGCCCCGGTGGGCAAAAAGAGCACTCTCTTCCAGATGCCCTCCTCGATCTTCTTCAAAACATACGCCGACAGCACCACCGCGCTGCACCCGCAGCCCGAACCACCCGCGTCCGTGTGCTGTTTCTCATTGTCGTAAATCTCGATGCCGCAGTCCATATGCTGTCTCGTGATATCAATCTGCTTCTCCGCAAGCAGGTCAAACAGGAGTTTTTGCCCCACTTCGCCGAGATCGCCGGTGATAATCCTGTCATAATCCTTCGGCTCCCTGCCGAAATCCGCCAGATTCTGCGCAATCGTATCTGCCGCCGCAGGCGCCATGCAGGCGCCCATATTCATGGAATCCTTCACACCGTAATCCACGATTTTGCCGATCGTCACACCCTCCATCACCGCCCGGGTCTGCTTCCCCGGCTGTGAGGAGACGAGGAAAGCGCCGCTTCCCGTCACGGTCCATGTTGCCGACTTGGGTCTCTGGTTGCCGTAGGAAAGCGGGAAGCGGAACTCCTTCTCCGCACTGGCAAAATGGCTGGATGTGATACATGCCGCTTTCTCGGCAAACCCCGCAGAAACCATCATGCCGCCCATGGTCAGGGACAGCCCACAGGTGGAACACGCGCCGTAAAGCCCTATATGCGGAAGCTGATACCCCGCCAGCCCGAAACTGCTGGCAATGGACTGCCCCAACAGGTCTCCCGCAAACACCATCTGGATATCCTGCTTGGTAAGTCCCGCTTTCGACATGGCAATCTCCAGCGCCTCCTTCTGCAGGCGGCTTTCCGCCTCCTCCCAGTTTTCCGCGCCAAAGCTGTCGTCATAGCCGACCTTGTCAAAAAGCTCCCCCATGGGACCCTCCGCTTCCTTGCTGCCCACAATGGAGGCGCTGCTTATGATGTATGGTTTCCTCTCAAACTGAATGCTCTGCTTTCCTAACATAACGGCATACGATCCTTTCTTACATGATTAAGGATAGTATGCCGCTTTTTCTAACAAAATATGCAATTAGCAACGCACAATCATCTTCTTCAATGAAAAATAAATTCAATGAGATTCGCAGGCGTTCTTATCGAAAATATAATTCTTGCTGTGTTCCTTACCGATATTAGCTTCTCGACAGTCACGCATACATAAATTTAACCATGGGTTCTTTTTCACCAGATTTCCAAGAATACGTGTCGTTTCCGCTGAGCTCATCGGCTTACTAGAGACATACACCGAACCCTGCAGCCATTTAAATCCATTTTTCAACATATGTTTCTTGATTACTTCGTAACTGCCTCGCCAATGTTCACTCGGATAATAATTCTCTAATGCCTTTGTATCAAGGTCAAATGCTATTTGTTTTCTCGTCTCTGCCATACTAATACACCGGCATTGCCAAAACTTTGAGAATATCGCAGTTTTCCCCCGGTTCATCGTCATCAACCCAACGCCATGAATGAATCTGTTCAAGAAAATCATGTTGGTCTTCTAATTCCAACATTCCGACTTCTAGGCAGCCAAATTTATCCTCGCCACCTTTGAATACAAACCTGTATGGGTTACTACTGGTGTTTTCGACACTACCAGCACGATTAGAAAAGGCTCTTTCTGCAATTTTGCGCAGATTCACTAAGGTTTCGCTGGGGACGTTTTTTTTAATTTCGATAATTGAACTATACATAGCATGTACTCCTTTGAAAAAAGTTTTGCACCATTAACTAATCCTATGTAGTAAAATCTTTCTACAATAATTTTCCCAAACTTTAGTCATCCACTCTTAAAAAATACCCGCCTTGATATCCTCCTTCATATCGAGCACCGCCGCCCGCGACGCATCGGCATAATTCTCCGCCCCGTATTTCGCGTAAGCCTCCTGCTGGTATGCCGCAATGATGCCTCTGGAAGAATTGACAATGGCGCCGAGACCGTCCTCGTTGAAAAAGTGTTTCAAGTCCTTGCCCCTGCCGCCCTGCGCGCCGTAACCGGGCACGAGTATGTAGGACTTTGGCATGATCTGCCTCAGAACCTTCCCCATCTCGGGATAGGTCGCGCCAACCACCGCGCCGATATAGCTGTACGAGTCGCCCATGTGATCCGCCGCCCACTCGGCTACTTTCTCACCGACAATCTCATAGAGCGGTCTCGCCTTCGACGCGTCCGTGCTTCCCTCCGGCAGCACGAGGCGGTCCTGAAATTCCCCGCTGCTCGGGTTTGAAGTCTTTACGAGAATAAAGAGTCCCTTCTTCTCCTTCTTGCAGACTTCGATAAAGGGCTTCACGCCGTCAGAGCCGAGGTACGGATTGACCGTGGCAAAATCCTCGTCAAAACCACGGCACATGGCCTCCCCGACCTGCATCTGCCCCAGATGCCCCACCGCATAAGCCTCGGAGGTGGAACCGATATCGCCGCGCTTGATGTCGCCTATCACGACAAGCCCCTTCTCCTTACAGTATGACACCGTCTTCTGAAAGGCGTGCACACCCTCCACGCCGAACTGCTCATACATGGCGATCTGCGGCTTCACCGCCGGAACGAGATCGCACACCGCGTCCACGATACCCTTATTGAAAAGCCAGACCGCCTCCGCCGCGCCTTTCATGGTTTCCCCGTGCTCGGCAAAAGCCTGCTTTTTGATATGTTCCGGCACAAACTTCATGGTCGGGTCAAGTCCCACCACAATGGGCGCCTCCAGTTTTTTAATCTTCTCTGTCAGTGTGTTGATCAAAGCTTCTTGTCCTCCAAATCTTTCAGTACATACTGGTTCTCAATATACTTCTGGAAATCTTTCCTCTTCACCCACTCGTAGCTGCCGTAATCTTCCGACAGGACAATGTTTGCCTCCTCTTCCTCCGGGATGGAACAGATATAAGCGATACCCACGCAATGGGTCTCACCGAGAAGCTGGGACCATGTATACTCGACCTTCTCGATCTTACCGCTTATGGACAAAAGTTCCGAGATCGCATTCAGCATCGTCTCGTCAGGCGCCTCTCCGTGGGGCACCTCCGCATCGATAAACTCCCAGACAAAAGGGTCTGGAATACGGTCATCCACCCATCTCTTTAAGAGAAGATAGGTATCCCCTTTTTTGATAATACCTTTCACACGCACATAAGTACTCTTCATAATTTCCTCCATTCCGAAGCGTTCTTTGCTAAGGAACTCTTCTATATAATAATTAAATGTTATACGGTTATCTTGTCTGTAAGAACTCGTACTCCCGCTTAGCCGCATCGTCATCCGGGTAACTGCGCAGATAGCTGTTCATCAGCGCTGCCGCCGTCTTGTACTCACCCATATACTCATAAGTAATGATCTCATTAAATTTGAGGGTCTGCATCATATCGTTCCCCTCAATATTCATCGCTGTCTGAAATGCGTCGAGCGCGGTCTGGTATTCTCCGAGCTGCATACGGCACAGCCCAAGCTGGTTGTATATCTCCGCCTTCGTCTGGTCGTACTCCGTATAGCCCGCGTAAATGCTCGCCGCGTAATTGTAATCCCCAAGCGCCTCGTAGGTCCTGCCAAGATAGAGTGCCGCTCCGTAGTCCGTGGCGGTCTTAAGACGCTCCAGAAAACTCCTGGCGTTCTCATAGTCTCCCATATAATAGCAGATGCGTCCCATATCGTAATCAGAAATAGATTTCTCGTTTTCCTGCATGGCGTTTTGCAGATAAATCTGCCCCGCCTCTTTATAGCCGTACTCCTCCAGCACCATATAAATGCGGATCATACGGTCATAGTTTTTCGGGTCCTGAGCAACCGCCGTATCAAAATCCGCCTGCGCCGCCTCAAAATTGCCTTCCGCCAGTTTCACGCACCCTCTCAGATAGTAAGCGTTCGTCTCCTCTGGTCTGAGCCCGAGAATCGCGTCGTAAACGCGCACCGCGTCTTCCAGCCTTCCAATCTTATAATATGCTGTTGCCAGATAATAATTGATGTCAAAATCCAGATTCTCCACCCTGCCGCTTCCGAGCCGCAGAGCCGCCTCCAGATATGTGATTGCCGCGTCATACTCCGTCTTCCCGAGATATGCCAATCCCATCCCCCGGTAGAGCAGTCGTTTCTCCTCCCCGTTTTCCTCCGCAGTCTGAAACAGGGCAAGCGCCTTCTCATAGTCGAGCGCAGCTACAGCCTCCATGCCCTGCTTCGTGTAGCTGGGCGCAGCCTCCGCCCCGCAGCCCGCCAGAAAAGCGCACAGCAAAACCACCGCAAATCCCGCTATTCTCCTGCCTTTTCTCCTCTGTCTCTCCACAATCTATCTCCAAGTTTATCATACGCCTGCTTCATCTGTACTTGTTCTATTCTAACCGTTCTCTCTACTGCAAGTCAAGTTCTTTACACCACACAATGTGCGTAGCGAAACCTTTTCTAAACTGACACTGCATATTGCGCAATATGCCCACGTTTAAAGTAAGTTCCCGCACACCAGATCCTTCATAATCCCGAAAAACTCCCGCACCAGATTATTCGGCTGAAAATAAACATTCGACCTCGCGGAAATCCCACAGGCATCCTCAAACCCCGCATGTCTGGCGAGCATCACGCCCCGAAACACGTGAAAGTTATTGGTGACAATCCCCACATCCTTGTCCGTGCCGCCGATGAGCGCCGCGCTGAACGCGATATTCTCCGACGTGTCTGTGGATTTGTCCTCCATCAGGATTCTCTCGGGCGCAATCCCACGCTCCACCAGATAGGCATACATCCCCTCCGCCTCACTGCACGGCTCGTTTGCGCCCTGTCCGCCGGATACCACGCAGAGCGTATCCTCGTTTGCCATCAGATAGTCATAAGCCGCGTCCAGCCGGAACTTGAGCACCACGCTCGGACCTGCGGGCTTCATCTGCGCCCCCAGCACGATAATATAATCCAAATCCGGTCTGCCCCTGTCTCTGTAATGGGCGAAGACACAGCCCTCCACTATCACGAAGAGAACCACGCCAAAAGCGATCAGGCCAACAATCCCCCTGCGCAGCAGCAGCGGGAAACGCCCCCACAGCTCATAGCGCAGCATGGCTGCCAGACCCAGAAAGAAAAACCCGCCAAGCGCCCAGACCAGATAAAAATGGTTTCCTGACCCGATGCGGAACACCATAAAACAATATAGAAAACACAAAAACGCCGCCAAAATACACAGAACGGTCATCCTTTTTTTCCTCATACGATCATTTCCTCAAACACTTCCTCCGGCACGGGCTTGCAGTATCGGTAGCCCTGCGCCACGTAAGCGCCGATCTCCAACATCAGCTCAGTATCCCCTTCCGTCTCCACGCCCTCACAGACTACCTGCGCCTCCAGATCTCTTGCCAGATTCACGATATTTCTCATAATCTGCACCTGTCTTGTCCGGTTCTCGTTATTTAACAGGAAGGAGCGGTCCAGCTTGATGACCGACGCGGGTATCTGCTCGAACACGCCGAGCGACGAGTAGCCGGAGCCAAAGTCATCGATAGAAAGATGCACGCCCTTATCTTTTAAGATCGCCACATTCTCCTTCACCTTCTGCTGCTGCATCTCCTCCACCACAAGCGTCTCCGTAATCTCCACTTCGATCAGGTCCTTAGGCACCTGATACTTTTCCATCACGGACACAAACCGTTCCGGGAAGCCGTCCTTTACAAAATGTGACCTTGAAAAGTTGCAGGACACGGGAACTACCGCAAGCCCCTCATCCAACCGCCTGCGCAGCATCTTGCATACGCTCTCCATCACAAAGAAATCGACCTCCGTAATCCTGCCCGTCTGCTCATAGTACGGCACGAAGAAACCGGGTGCGCGGATCGCCCCGTTTGCCGCGGGATCTTTGAAGCGCACCAGCGCCTCCGCTCCCACCACACGTTCGTCGCGGATGTCCACCTTCGCCTGATAGTATGTCACGAAATCCCTCTGAAAATCCGCCGCATCGAGCAGTTTCTCACGCTCGTGCTGCTCACGCAGCTTCTTTCGCAGCTCCTCATCGTAAATGCTGATCGCGTTGCTGTGGCTGTCCTTCAGGGGATCAACCGCCTGAATCGCATAGGACAGCGCCAGCTGGATATCCGTATCGCCCTTTTCAACCGCGCAGACACCCATTGCCAGCGTCATGCGAATCCCTTCCTTCTCATGGATGTGGTCTGATATTCTGTTCGCCATTGCCATCATACGCTTCGTCAGGGAAGACATGTCCTCATACTGCAGAAACAGTACGAAATGGCTGCCGTAGCTTCTGGCATAAAGCTCGTTTTCGCCGACTTCCCCAGCCATGATCTCGATGGTAAGCTCCAGAAGCCGCTGCCCCGCATTCCAGCCGTAGAGCGCGTTGTAACTCTTAAACTGACAGATATCCGTGTACACGATGGCATATTTTTTATCCGCATCTGTCCCCAGCTTTAAGGAAGCCCTGTATTTGAGATAATTGATATTCCAGATGTTGAAATCCGCATCCTTGTACATCAGTTTCTGAAGCCGTCTGCTGTTCTCCAGCATACGGTACAGTACAAAAATCGCAAGCGCAGCAGCAGCCAGAAGCACCAGAATAATGATTATGCTGTGGTCTCTGATAAAACCGTCCACGCTCATCCTGGAATAGAAGTTATCCTGCAGCATGTAGTCGTTGACCGATTTGTCTGTGACTTCCAGAAGCTCCTTATTCAGAATGCCGAGAAGAGGCGAATTTTCATCATTCCGAACCACCATGCGGATATCGTGCACATCGCTTAAGACCGTATGAATCTCAAGCTGCCCGAAACCGAACTGGGAGCCCAGAAGATACTCCGCCAGATATCCGTCGCACAGCGCCGCCTCCGCCTTGCCAGACTTCACCGCCTGCAGGCACTCTCTGGGATTCTCCAAAATTAAAAGCTCCGTCTGTCTCCCGGCGAAGGTGACGCCGCCTTCCTCTGTGAGATTCTCTCCCGTTACCGCAAGCGTCTGAAACTCTTCCGTCCTGCCTCCGCTCTTGGTGATCAGCACACGGGGCGCCTGGGCGTAAGCTTTCGTCAGTACGCATTCCGTCTGCTTCATATTTCCCTCAGATTCTCCACAGTAGCCGATGATATCTATACTTCCATCCATGAGCGCCTGCTTCGCCTCGTCCATGCCCTGCATTTTCACGTAAGAAAAAGTAAGCCCCGTGCTCACGGAAACCTCACCGAGCATCTGTGGCGCAAGCCCTTTGTAAACGCCTTCCTCATCTTCATAGGAAAAGGGATAATAACCGTCCAGATAACCGACTTTCAGCCCGTCATTTTTTCTGATGTAATCCAGTTCCTCCCCGGTGAGAAGAATCGTGTGGTCCAGACGGCTGTCGTAATATTTTACCATCAGCTCATTCTCAAGCTCCGGGCGGTTCATCTTCACATCCGCAATACCCTGGTTCAGCTCCCGCATCAGATCCTCATTGCCGGGATATGTAATGTAATAAAAAGGCATCGGCGCAAACCGACCGATTACCCGCTGACCTTCCCGGATCTCCGTGAGGGAGTGCACAAGCGCGTCGATCTCGCCTACCGAGAGTGCACCCTGCAGGACTGCCGTGCTCTCGTACTCCCGCACCCGTGGATTCTCGATACCGTGCCCTTTCAGATACTCCAGGAACTCCTGTTTCCTCACATACGTACCTACAACGCCATATGTAATGTCCTTCATGGCGTCAAAGTCCTCATATGCCAACTGGCTGTCCCCTTTCACGGCTATGGCGCCGAACGTATACCCGTTGGCGATATCCGCGTATTTGTAAACCTGTGCACGCTCGGCGGAATACTGCGCGCTGCCTACCAGATCCACTTCTTTGTCCGCCAGCATCTGTAAAGCTTCGTCCCAGCTCTCACAGGGAACATACTCTATATTCCAGTTTACATAATCGCAAAGATTGTCGAGATATTCTACATCCATTCCGAACATGCTGCCGTCCGGCAGTGTCTCGTGATAGCCTCCCATTGGGAAAAAGCTCACCCGCACCGTCCGCTTCCCGGCTCCCTGCACCTCATCCATATTTGTGGGAAATGCAAAAACCGCCCCCAGCATGACTCCAACAAGCAGCAGGGCGGTCTCCCGCATCGTCCTATTCCGTTTCCTTTTCCTTCCATTACCCATAACCACACTACCTTCCCCCATGTCACAGCTCAACTGTGCCTGAAATCCGTGCGGAGAATGCCGCTTTTCAGGCATTCTCCTAGTGCTCCATTTACCAATTAACTATCCTTTTTTGCTTGCCAGCATTCCCTTCTACTGCGTTGTTTTCGGTCAACGATGCCACCGCATCGCCTCCCTCAAACGCCTTGTATAAGGAAATTCTGGACTTCGCAAAAAGTGTATGCAATTGGAAAATGGAGCACTAGAACTTCTTAGCGAGACAGCCTTTGCTGTCGAGCTTTAGAAGTTCTTTTCACTCTAGTGTAACACAGTTATTTCTGACGCACTACCTCTTTTTCTACAAATATCTGTCCAGAAAATCCCCGATCCGCCCATAGTAAACGTCGGGAGCCTTGTCCTGAGCCTGCGCGTGCCCCGCGCCCTCCACAATGAAAAGCTCCTTCTCACATGCCGCAGCCTCAAACAGCTCGTAGGACATATTCACATCTATCATCCGATCCTCATCGCCATGGATAAAGAGCGTGGGAATGCCGCTTGCCCTAACCGCCCGGAGCGGGGAAGCGTCCTTCAGGTTATATCCGCCCCGAAGCCTTAACATCACGCACGCCGAATCCACGAAGGGCGCGGCGGGCAGATGGAACCACTCCGTAATTTTATCTCCGAACATCTCATAGCCTGACGTGTAGGCGCTGTCGGAAACCACCGCCTTAATGTGTTCGGACGCCTCCGGCGAACCCGCCATCAAAAGCGCCGTTGCCGCGCCCATGGACTGCCCGTGGAGAACAATCTTCGCCTCCGGCGACTGCTCCAGAATATGCGCGATCCAGAGTTCGCAGTCAAAATGGTCCGTCCAGCCCATGCCGATAAAATCCCCCTCACTCTCCCCCTGGCATCGGAGGTCGGGCACAAGCACGGAATAGCCCTGCTGATGATACCAGCATGCAAACTGGTACATTTCCTCCTTCCATCCCGTGTAGCCGTGCAGGAGAAGCGCCCATTTATCTCCTGTCCCCGCCGGGAACTCCGCCGCCGTGAGGAGATAACCGTCCGTTGTCCGCACCTGTATCTTCCTGCGTTCCACCGTTTCCAGCCATTCCCCCGTCTCCGTGAGAAGCTGCGACCGGTTCTCCTGAATATCCGCCGTCTGCACCTGTTCGCTGTAACATTTTCTGGTGATGTCCTCAAAGGCGTTCAGCTTATCCATAAAGGAAGGCACAAGACACGCGCTGACGAGAAAATAGATAAATACGGTATAGGCCGCGAAAAGCGCCGCAGCGACTGCCGCAGCGATCCGTATTTTCCTTTTTCCGCGCATCCTGCCATCCCTCCCTTCAATAGAACTCTATCGGTATCATACTGTAAGCAATGTCCGCACTTTCCTGCACGCAGACCGCCGTACAGTACCCCTTAATCTCACGGTATTCCCTCATATGGTAATATTTTGCGTCCACGCTGTGCCGCACCCTGGCACGTCCCGATTCCTCGTCCATATGGATCACAAAATCCTGCAGGGATAAAGACATTCCCCTGCCGATCGCTTTCACAAAACTCTCCTTCATCGTCCAGAGGCGGAACATCCGCTGTGTCTGCTCCTCCTCCCCCGCCTCGTACAGCCACAAGAGCTCTTCCTTTGCGAAAAAGCGGTTCGCCACCTTGAGCCGCCCGTCCCTTTCGCGCTCGATATCGTTTCCAACCGGCTTATCCCCGATCGTACATATGGCGTAGTCGCCGGAATGGGAGAGTGAAAAACAGATCTCGGGATGATACTTCAGTGCGGGTTTCCCCCACTCGCCGATCTCATATTCCACACTTCTTTCCTGCAGCCCGAACGCCGCCAGCGCATGATCCAGAAGGAGCCCTGCCGCAAGACTTCTGTTCTTATCCTTCTCATGCCGCAGAATTGCAATTTTCTGCTGCCTGTAGGGGGAAAGCAGTTTTACTTTTTCCCGGAACAGGGTCTCGTTGTCGAGGCATCTCACATCCGCGTAATATGTGTAAGTCATAGCAGCTCCATTTCCCAGTCCACATATTTTTTCTTAACTGTTTTCCCTCTCCATTTTCCGATAGCAGCGGTCGCAGACCGGGTAGGCTGCATTCCATGCAAGAGGTCTGCCGCAGATACGGCATCTCCGCTCAAACTGCCCCTTGTCATCCTTTAACAGTTCACCAATCTCGTGCTGCGCCCACTCCCTGTTTGCCGCAACCTCCTCCTTATCCACCACCCATTCCATTCTGGCGGCAAACTGGGTATAGAGGTCAAGCTGCTTATAATAGGATTCCAGTCCCTCCAACGAAAAATCCTTTGGCAGCATCGGACAGTCCTGCTGTTTCTCCGGGTTCTCACAGTAGCGGAGCCACAGTCTGAGCACCTCCCTGTCCTTGACGTCAAAGGGACAGGTAATCAGTGAAAGCACCAGTTTCCTGTCGTCCATATAAGTGATTCTTTTTCTATAATCCCTCAGATATCTATATTTATCCACACTCTCCTTCATGGAAATTTTATCATACATGGGCGGATTGCCCGTCTTTTCCCATGCCTCTATGATTTCATCCAGTTCGATGTCAATATCGAGAAGGATCTCCGGGAAGCCGACCCGCGCCCGCCGCAGCGGATAAAGCGGTTCCGCCAGTTTTTTCCCGACATATTCCGGTTCCATCGCCGACTGTACATATCCTGTGTCGTAAAAACCGTACCGCCCGGCACGACCCGCAATCTGTCTGATTTCCTCGGCTAAGAGCCTGCGCTTCCCGACGCCGTCAAACTTGGTCGTATTCATAAAAACAACCCGGCGGATCGGCAGGTTGATTCCCATGCCGATGGCATCCGTCGCCACCACCACCTGATTGACCCCTTCGGTAAACAGCCGCACCTGCTCCTGCCTTGTCTGTGGCGGAAGGTTTCCGTAGATCACGCTGGCGCGGATGCCCCGCCCTTCCAGTGACGCCGCGATTGCCAGCACATTTTTTTTGGAAAAGGCAATCAGCGCGTCGCCCGGCTCCACATCCTTCGACATGTCAAAACGTTCGGGGATGAACGTGAGCTTCGTGTTCCGCTCGTGGCGGACTATTTCGTACTCGTCGCCGCATCGTACAAGCATCCCGGTCAACAGTTTTTCCGCCGTGCCGGAACAGCACACATGCACCTCCTCCGCGCGGATGCCCAGAATCGCCCTTGTCCAGTAGCTGCCCCTGTTTTCATCCGCCATCATCTGCGCTTCATCTATGACGGCAATGTCATACGTTTCCCTGATATCCAGAATCTCCACCGTGGAAGCCTGCACGAAACTGCCATGCGTGCGTATAGCCTCCTCCCCGGTAATCATGTCGCAGGGGATTCCGTCCGTCATCATGCGGTCGTAAACTTCCAGCGCCAGCAGACGCAAAGGTCCCAGATAAATACCGTGGTAAGCCTGTTTGAGCCGCTGCAGCGCCTCGTAAGTCTTGCCGCTGTTGGTGGGACCGATGTGCAGGATAAAGCGGCGCTTCATGGCACGCGCTTCCGGGTACTGTTTCTCCGGCTCCGCCTCCATCAGCTCCTCAATCCGCTGCCCCACCAGATATTGCATGTATTCGTCTTTATAAATTTCATAAAGGGACTTGGCGCGGAGAAGCTGTGCCGTTTTCTCCATCCCGGCGATATCCTCGGGAACCGCACCACCCGCCATTCTTTTTAGGAAATTGATGTCCAGTCTTGCCAGAAGCCGCACCACCCGGCGGTATTTTTTCATCCATCTGGTATCCTTAAGCACCACCGTATAGCCTACCTGCGCCACCTTCCTGTGCAGGTCCTTCATATCCGCCAGCACCTGATGGTTCTCCTGCTTTCTCTTGCGCAGGATACGCCGCTCCAGCTGCCCTAACTGCTTCTCCGTGCTTCTGGTAAATCTGCGGTTCTCCTCCGGGGCAAATGAAAAAAAAGCCTTCTCGTAGACTGTCCATATCTTTTTCGGAATACCGTCCGGCTCTCCCGTCTGCTGCCCCTTCTTTTCCGCCGTTTTCTCTTCCTGTACCTTACTCTTACGTTCTGTTTCCATGTTTCCTCTGTACCTGTTGATATATAGTTTACACATTGACGGAGAATGGCGCATTTCAAGCATTCTCCTATGTAGATATAGTAATTCCAAGTCAGCTTTGCTGACTTTGCGATGCAGCCTCTGCTGATGAGCTTTAGAATTACTTCTCACATTATGATACCACAGATTCCCATCGTTAGGCAAACCCTTCCACCTGTTAATATCTTCCCCTTTTCTCAACCCTTATATGTCCTCACGGCCGAACTGATACTCCCCTTTTTCGCCTTTTCGGTTTCTTGATTTTATACCGGGATTGTTTTACAATATAGGAATAAGAAGAAATTTTTGCTCAATTTTCAAAAAAGGGGAGTATTCCGAATGAAAAATGTGATTCTCGTGGTGGATGACGACAAAACCAACCTGTCTCTGGCACAGCGGATTCTCGGACCGCAGTACCGCATAGCCGCGTCCAATTCCGGAACAGCGGCTCTCAAGTATCTGGAAACCCACCGCCCCGACCTGATCCTTCTGGATATTAACATGCCGGAAATGGACGGTTTCGAGGTGATGGAAAGGATTCACTCCAACGTACATACCGAGTCGATTCCCGTTATTTTTCTGACGGCGGACGCTCTTGCGGAAACGGAAATCAAATGTTTTCAGATGGGCGCCATGGACTTTGTGACGAAACCTTTTGTGCCGGATATCCTCCTGAGCCGTGTCAGCAAGACAATTGAGCTTGACCAGTACCGCCACAATCTGGAAAATATGGTAAACGACCAGGCGCAGAAAATCATGGAGGGTTCCATGCGCCTCGGACGGATTCAGGAGTCTGTCATTATCGGTATGGCAAATCTGATCGAAAGCCGGGACGGCAGCACCGGGAAGCACGTGAAAAATACGCAGACCTATGTCGGAATGATCGCCACCGAACTGCTTTCGAGAGGGCTTTTTACCGAGGAGCTCACCCCCGAATATATCGAAGATCTCTGCAAGGCGGCGCCCCTGCACGACGTTGGCAAGATCAAAATCCCGGACGCCATCCTGCAAAAGCCCGGCAGGCTGACCCCGGAAGAGTTTGAGACCATGAAGCAGCACACCACCCACAGCCGCCAGATTATCCACACCATTATCGGCGACATTGAGGATGAGCACTATGTAGGGCTGGTGGAGGACATTGCCCTCTACCATCACGAAAGGTGGGACGGCACAGGATATCCGACAGGGCTTACCGAAACCAACATCCCTCTCTCGGCTCGGATTATGGCAGTTGCGGACGTGTTCGACGCGCTCTACGAGGAGCGGTGCTACAAACCGCCCGTCAGACCCATTGAGCGGATTATCCAGATCATGTCCGAGGGACGCGGCACTCAGTTTGACCCTGTGATTCTGGACGTATTTATAGATATGCTGCCGCAGTTGAAGGAACTGCTTCATATCACGGACAGTGCCACATGACGAGCGTGTCGCCCATATGACAGCAACATCATATGTTAACATTTCATCACATGATTTTTTGAGGAGCGTTGACCGAGTTGGATAATACACAGTTAAAAACGGAACGAACCGAGAGAAGGCTGGAGCGTATCGTGCTCATTGTCCTGAGTCTCTACACGGCGGCGTCATTTGCCACCGGGCTGCTCTCCGGCTGGAGCATCTACATCAGGGAACTGCTTTTTGTTCCAACGGTTTCCGGCTGGTTTATCTATTTCCGGGAATACTGGGATCACCCCCGCCGGGCAGTTTTCATCTGTATCTCGTGCTGGACGGAGTTCATCCTCTACGCCCTGTTTACGGACAGTTTCTCTGCCATGCTTGTCACCATGGCGGGCGTTATCGTCCTGCTCAGCATCTTCAATACCCAGCAGATTCTCTATCCCGGACTTGTCGTCCCCTTTTTCCTCTTTTTGTACCACGGCTTTATCGCGAGGACCATCGCCATTACCGGTCCACGCAGCGCACTCAGACTGGGCATCCAGTTTCTCTCAGTCTACATGGTTACCGTGGTCATCTGGATTATCCAGAAAAACAGGCAGGCGGCAAGCGAACTTCTGATCGAAAATATCCGGGAACTGGAAATCGCGAAGCGCAGCAAAGACGACTTTCTGGTCAATGTATCTCACGAAATCCGCACGCCCATCAACGCGGTCTGCGGCATGAGCGAAGCTATTTTACAGGAGGATCTGCCCGCAGATGTGCGCCGGGATGTGATTGATATCCAGACCGCCGGAAGAAACCTCCTCGCCACAGTCAGCAATATTCTCGACTTCTCTGAACTGGAGACAGGCAAGCTTACCCTTGCGGAGGAAAGCTACAACATCACCTCCACCATCACCGACATCATCAACATGGCTATGACCATGGAAAACGGCAGGCATCTGGAGCTGATCGTTGACTGCGACGCAGATCTGCCGAGTAACCTTCTGGGCGACGAACAGAAAATCCGGCGCATTGTTGTGAATCTGCTCGGAAACGCCATCAAATTCACGAAGGAAGGCGGCGTGATTCTGCGCATCGCAAGCCGGAAAGAGGAATATGGCGTCAATCTGCATGTCAGTGTCCGTGACTCCGGCATCGGCATCGAGCGCGCCGATATGGAGAAAATTTTCACAAGCTTCAGTCAGGTCAACTCCAAAAGAAACCGAGAAGCGGACGGCGTGGGGCTGGGGCTCGCCATCACACAGGCGCTGGTTTCCAGCATGGGCGGCTTTATGACATTGGAAAGTGAACCCGGCAGCGGCAGTGAATTCCAGTTCACCATTCCCCAGAAAGTTCTGGACGAGGCGCCCATCGTTTCCATTAAGGACAAGAACAATCTTTTCGCGGCATGCTACATCAATCTGGATAAATACAATTATACGGTCGTTCGGGAAGGCTATGAAAACTGCATCCATCACATTGCCAGCCAGTTCGGTTTTCCATTCCGCATCTGTCGGAACCTTCCCGAGCTGAAACGCCGGATGGAGCGCGAAACTTACACCCACATCTTTATCGGCTGGGAAGAATATGCTGAGGACCGCGTCTTCTTCGATAAACTCTGCGCGGAAAGAAACGTGATTCTTCTTCTGGACTACGATCAGGAGCTTTCGGTGCCGGGAAATATGCTGCGTATTTATAAGCCATTCACAGTGCTTTCCATCGCCGCTGTCTTTAACGGTCAAAAAGTCCTCTACGGCGAGGATCAGCGCACCAGTTTACATAACAAATTCATTGCACCACAGGCAAATATTCTTATTGTGGATGACAATGCCATGAATCTGAAAGTGATGGCGAGACTTCTCCTGCCCTATCAGCTCAAAGTCACCCTTGCCATCAGCGGACAGGAGGCACTGGAAAAGCTGAATACGCCAAATTATGACTGCGTCTTTCTCGACCATATGATGCCGGAGATGGACGGCGTCGAGACACTGCACAAAATCCGCCAGAAACCGGGCGCATATTACCAGTCCCTTCCCATCATTGCCTTTACGGCGAACGCCATCGGCGGCGCGCGGGAAATGTTTGTGTCGGAAGGCTTCAGCGACTTTATCGCCAAGCCCATCGAACTGAGCGTGCTTGAGCGTATCCTGCGCCGCTATATCCCGGCACAGATGCAGATTCCCGTCGAGGAAGGTGAAACCGTCCAAACGGAGCGGACATCGGAGAATGCCGCCGTGACTTCGGCGACAGATCCTATTGGACAGCAGACTGCAGGCGAAGCGGCGGCATACGGCCCAGACATCCAGAGTGTGACCAGTGACGCCTCCAGAGGGCGGCTCCACCTGAACAGAGCCGGGGTGAATATCGAACAGGCTCTTGCCTACTGCGGGGATGAGGAGGGTTTCCGCGAAATCATCGCCATCTTCCATGCGGAGGGTGAGAAACGCCGGAATCATCTTTCTCACTACTTTGAAGAACAGGACTGGAAAAACTATGTGATCTGTGTCCATGCCCTGAAGGGCAACGCCAAGAGCATCGGTGCGGGCACACTGTCAGAATTGGCGAGAGAGCTGGAAATGGCAGGCAAGGAAAACCGAATCGAATACATTCTGGAACACCATGAGGCGATGATGGAAAACCACGACCGTCTTTTGGAGGCGCTGGACAAAAACGCTTTTGTCTATCCGTCTGCGAAATATTCTGATGCGGGGATGCCTGAATCATCGGACACTTCTGTCACGACGCCGGATTCTTCCGTGGACGAAACGGGGACCGGTACTCCCGCCGACGCAAAAGATAAAGATTCCCTGCAGAATCTGCTTGCGCAGATTGGGGAAAAACTGTCCTCCTTTGAGAACGAGGGTCTTTCAGAGCTTCTGGACCGGCTTGCACAATGCAGCCATGAAGGCGCCTCCCTCGCCGGGCTTGCAGACAGGCTGCGGGATCTGACACAGGATTTCGATTTTCTCGGCGCCGCCGAGGTTCTGGAAAGGATGGGAAAGTGACGTATGAAGAAGAAAATGCAGCGGTTTATAAGAAATCTTTTCCCGGGGCAGCTTGATTTTAAGGAGCGGATCAACCGTATGATCATGCTCCTGGTGTTCGCCTCCTCCGTGATCGGCATCATCCTTGTCCTTCCGGGCGCTGATCTGAAAGTTTTGTATTCTCTTGTGCCCATATGCGTGCTCTCCAACATTGCCATCCGAGTGACCCTCTCACAGGGCGACAGCAAAAAAGCTTCCTGGCTTCTTGTCATCGGCACCAATGTGGTCTTCTTTCCCATGCTCTTTATCAACAGCGGCGGCACAGAGAGCGGCATGCCCGTCTGGTTTGTGCTTGGGCTTGTCTATATTTTCCTTTTGTTTGAGGGTCGGGATTTCTGGATCGCCATGACACTCTCCCTCGTCTCCTTTCTGGGCACTTATCTGCTGTGCTACTACCGCCCGTATCTGGTGCCGGAATCTACCCGGTTCTACAGCTTTTCGGACTCCTTTTTCGCGCTTGTCTGCGTCAGCCTGTTTATCGGTATTCTTTTAAAAATACAGAGCCGGACCTACGAGCAGGAAAAGAAGTCCGCGGAAGCGCAGAAAAAAGAAGTGGAGCAGATCGCCCGCTCGAAGGACACGTTCTTCGCCAACATGAGCCATGAGATCCGCACGCCCATCAATACGATCATCGGCTTAAACGAAATGATCCTCAGGGAGGACATCTCCGACGAAATTGCGGAGAATGCCATCAACATCCAGAATGCCAGCAAAATGCTTCTCACCACGATAAACGACATCCTCGATCTCTCCAAGCTGGAATCCGGCAAAATGGATATCGTGCCAACCCAGTACGAGATCAGTTCCATGTTCAGCGATCTGGTCAATCTGATCTGGATCCGCGCGCACCAGAAAAATCTGGAATTCAAAGTTGACATTGACCCGGAAATTCCATCCATGCTTTACGGGGATGAAATACGGATCAAGCAGGTGGTCACCAATATATTGACCAATGCAGTCAAATACACGTCGTCCGGCTCCGTTACCCTTTCCGCAAAAGGGGAGCGTGTCGCCGCAGACCAGATTCTCCTTCGCATCTCCGTACAGGACACCGGCATGGGCATCCGCAAGGAAAGCCTGGACGACCTCTTCAGTTCCTTCAAGCGTGTGGACGAGTCGGACAACCGCAACATAGAAGGGACCGGGCTCGGCCTTAACATATCCAAGCAGCTTATTGAAATGATGGGCGGCAAAATCAGCGTAGACAGCGTCTACCACCAGGGTTCCACCTTCACCGTGGAAGTGAAGCAGCGCATTGTCAACGTGCGCCCCATCGGCATCATCAACTTCGCCACCCAGAAACAGTTAAACCACCGCGCCGCCTACCGCCAGAGCTTTATCGCGCCGGACGCCCGCATTCTGGTCGTGGACGACAATTCCATGAACCTGATGGTGGTTGTAAAGCTCCTGCGGGATACCAAAGTAAAAGTAGATATGGCGGAGAGCGGCAGGGAAGCCCTGCAGAAAACGGCAGAGAATACATACCACGTCATTCTCATGGATCATATGATGCCCGAAATGGACGGCGCAGCCACCCTGCGCGCCGTGCGCAGCCAGACGAAAGGCTTCTGCCAGAAAACGCCTGTGATCGCCCTGACCGCCAACGTCATGTCAGACGCGGAGCAGGTCTATCGGAACATGGGGTTCGACGGCTATCTGGCAAAACCCATCAGCGCGCCGCTTCTGGAGGCGGGGCTGCTCAAATATCTGCCGCCCACACTGATCGAATATATGGCGCAGGATGACGACGACGAGACCGACGATATGGAGGAGTTGAACCAGATAAGCAGCGCGCGCAAACGCAAAATCGCGATCACGGCGGACTGTATCTGCGATCTTCCGAAAGATCTTCTGGAGCATTTCCACATCCGCCTTATGTACTGCTATGTACACACTAGGGAAGGACGTTTCTGTGATCTCTTCGAGCTTTCCTCCGACAGCCTGCTTACCTACCTGCAGAAGGACGGAAACCACTCACATTCTTCCACTGCCGACCCGTCCGAGTATGAGTATTTCTTTGCTGAGACATTGAAGGAGGCGGAGCACGTGATCCATATCACAGCCACCGCAGACTTAAGCGGCGCGTATCCGAACGCCACGCAGGCGGCAAAAACCTTCGACAACGTCACCGTGATCGACTCCGCCCACATCAGCAGCGGACACGGACTCATGGTGCTCTGTGCCGCCAGACTTGCCGAGGAGGGGTACGGCGTAGACGAAATCTGTGAGGCGCTCGATGAATACCGCGAACGGGTTTTCTCCAATTTCCTTGTGCCAAGCACCGCCACCCTCTACCGCAACGGCAAGGTAAGCGGCGCGGTTCACAGGCTTTGCACCGTGCTGAACCTCCATCCGGTTCTGTCCATGTCCAGAAACAAGCTGAAACTCTGGTGTATCGAGTCCGGCAATATGCACCGGGCGGTCAGACAGTATGTCAAAAAACTGTTTGAACATAGCAGACAGATTGACACCAGCGTCCTCTTTGTCACGTATGCAGGCTGCAGCGTAAAACAGATCGATGAAATTGTAGGGATTGTGGAAAAATATATCCACTTTGACCAGGTGATTCTGCAGAAGGCGTCCGCCACCGTGTCAAGCAACTGCGGCGTGGGGACGTTCGGGCTGATGTTTGTGAGGAGGGAAAAGCAGGGGGCGTGAGTGCTCCCTGCTACCTGGCTGTCTGTGTAATACCGTTCCATTCAACCCTTTCTCAGAACGGGTTATACCGCGTTATTTCCAGTACTGTTCCGTTTTCTCCTTCGCCTCAGTCTGTGAAAGGGCATATTTCTCCGCCAGTTTATTCATAACAAACATTCTCGTCTGCCCGGCTTCCTGCAATACTTCAACCGCACAGCGAATCCCTTCTTCTCTTCCTTCTTCTCTTCCCTCCCATCTGAGTGTCCTCTCATACTTTTCCACATCAAATTCTTCCAATATCGAACCCAGAACCCGCGACCGATTTCTTCTCAAAACATCCTCCAATATCCCGTTTTCGATGCAGTAATCTACTGCCTCGGAAAACGCTTCCTTTTTGTTGGCGCTCCCCACTGTAAACTCCCTAAGTACATTCACAAATATGGAGTATTCTCCCAATTTTCTGCATTTTTCCAGTAGTTCCCGATTATGTCCATAATTGATATCATACATATGGACAGTCAGCTCTACGTCAGATTCCTGCCGTTTATCCGTAAATGCATCTGACAGCCTGAGAATCTGTCTCTCCGGCACCCCTTTTTGCCCGTTATAAAACACCACGCATTTTGGTGCAGGCAATTCAATCAGCCCTGTTCCATAGAAACTCACCCGCGCCTTTTCAATCATCGTCTGATACTCCTGCGCCAGATAAATCAAGAACCGCACCGGGAGGTTCGGGCTGTAGGTACTCTGGTGCTCGTACATATTCAAGGTGCCCGCAAGCACAAAGGCCAGATCATTTTTCATCACCACATAAACCGCGCTCTCGATTGTCACAATCTCAAGCTGTGAAGCGTCCTGATAATCCGTCCCGTTTAACGCGTTATACAACTGCAAAAGCGCTTCACGGTCTTCCTCAAATAAAAACCGAAACAGCCTGTCCTTTACATATCGCTGTCCTCTTTCCCTTCGCCCGAATCTCCAAAATTTCCGCTGTTTTCCTGCATATCCTCTTGTCATGTTTTCTCCTTTCTGTACTCTGGCAGAAAAGAGAGCATGTCGTCCACAGATGCACGTTTCAGTTTCCGCCGTATTTTTAGTTGTCATTGTAAAAGAAAAATCCGACAGAAACTGTCCTGAACGTGCGAACCGCACATCTGTTAGAATTTCTCTGATGTTCTTATATTACATGGTTTATAGTCTCATGTCAATATTGTTTTTGAACGAAATACCGTTTTTGCCGGGATTCCTGCCCGATCTGTCTTATGCAAGTCTCCAGCGCACTCTCCCCCTCGGGGCTCACGATATCCGGGTTTGTCCCGCATGCCTCGCTCCCGGTTCCGTCCGCAGTCACCCCGTACATCGGGCTGTACTGTACCACCAGACCGCTGTTTGGTAAAATCAGGTAAATCGGATCTGTACCGATCCCATCCCCGCTAGTCGTCCGGCCGACCAGTGTTGCAAAGCCGCTCGCCTTGGAAAACATTGCCGCATACTCGGAGGAAGAATAATTGTTTTCACTCACCAGCAGCCATATCTTCCCGTCAAATCCGGGTACCGTCAGCGTCTCCTTTGTCAGCGGCGCAACTACAAGTTCGTCAAAATATGCCATACTGCCGCCTAAATTATTGGTGATATCAATGATCAGATTGTCATACGTCCTGACTTTGTCATAAAAAGGCAGCAGTATTTCGCGGTCGGTCTCCATCTGCCCGTGATCAAAGGCATCGATGAAAACATATGCCGTTTTTCCCGGCTCCAGAATCTTTGTCTCCACATTGGCAGGCATCGCCTCCACCGCTGCGGTTTCCCCGTCTGTCCTGCGCGCCCTCTTTGTCCTGCCCCTTCTGCACCGCCTGCTCTTCCTGCATACTTTGTGCGTCCGGCGCCTCCCCGCCGGTCGGAAAAGAAACCGTCACCGTAAACAGATCCGCGTCCGTCTCCACCGTAAGCTTCCCGCCGCAGACTTCCGTAAAGCTCTTCGCGATGGAAAGCCCAAGCCCGCTGCCGCCGTCGGTACGGCTTGCGTCACCGCGCACAAACCGCTCGGTAAAGTCCTTGCCGTCCGAAAGCTCCACGCCGGAAGTATTCTTGATGCGCGCAACCGCCCGCCCGTCCTCCTCTGTCAGCGAAAGATATACACGCGAACCTTCCAGAGAATAGCGCAGTGCGTTCTGCAAAAGATTCTGGAACACCCGATAAAGTCTCTGCCCGTCCGCCGTCACAGATACCGGCTGCTCGGGAATCGACGTCCGTATCACAAGCGTACTTTGACTAATCTGGTCATTCATATCCGCCAGCGTCTGCCGCAGGAGCTTTCCCATATCCAGCATCTCCATCTGCATCGGCAGCTGACCCGAGGTGGCCTTGCTGATCTCAAACACATCCTGCACGATGCCGCGCAGCCGCTCCGCCTTTTCCCCAAGGATCTGGATATACTCTTTCACATGCTGAGGCAGCTCTTTCTCCTGCCGCAGCAGCTCCGCATAGCTGATGATGGAGGTGAGAGGCGTCTTGATGTCGTGGGACACGTTGGTCACCAGTTCCACCTTCATCCGCTCGCTCTTCACCTGCTCTGCAAGCGCCGTCTCCATGCCCTTCTGTATCTGGTTTAAGCTGTCCGCCGCCTCCTGCAGATCAGTGTCCTCAGACAAAACCAGTTCGCCTTCCAGACTGCCTTCCCGCACCGCCAGAATCTGGTCTGTGAGCAAGCCGATATCTACCGCCAGACGACGGTTTTTCTTTAAACCCGCGACAGTAATCGCGGTAAAGACAAACAGTGCGCCAAATATGACCTCTGCCATCAGCATGTAAGCATATCTCATATGAAAGGGATAACCCATATCTTCCGCCACGGCTTCATATAGATCCGTTTCATACGCATAATTGTAACCGTATCCGCCCGAGATCCAATTGACCAGTTCCCCCTGAATCATCCAGAGCGCACAGACCGCCCCCGCAAACAGAAGCAGGAGACTGATTTCCGCAATCAGTGTGTTTCGCTGTCTCCTCACCAGTCTTTTCTGAATCGGATATTTAAAATCTTTCACTTTGAGCAGATCAAAAATCGGTTTCTTCTGCCGTTTTCCATTCATCCGCCAGTCCAGAACAACCAGATAGATGAGCCAGAACCAGAGCGCCAGATAGCCCCCTGCACTCGTCAGCCTTGCCATCTCGTAGATATAATCGCCGCTCCAGTTATAATACCCCAGCCCGTTTCTGATCCACCAGACGAGCTGTCCGAGCACTCCCCCGCCCATTCCCGTAAATAAAATCACCAGAATAAGCAGGAAGGACAATTTGATTTCCAGACAGATTTTTTGAAGCTGGTCCGCAATCCATTCCACCGCCCGCCTTCTGCCCTTTCGCATCAGAAGACCGACCGCCAGCAGGAGCACGCCGGTTGACATAAAAATCCAGATCCGCTCCGCAGCGCTGGCAAGATATAAGGTATTCTGCCGGATGCGGTAGAGCCTGCCGCCATACTGTGTGACGCCGCTTCGTCCGTCCTCACTCACAATATAAAACTGCGGAAACTTTGCCGCCGCCAGAAAGACCACCGCGTCTTTTGCCGACTCTCCCATCGTAAAATTCGCATACCCGGGCACCCGCCAGCGGCTTCTGTCTCTGTAGATCCCGTCGCCGTATACATTCACCTCGTAGCCGTCCTTCACGATCTGCACCTTGCCGTCGCCGGTCCTGTTATACCAGAGCGTGAAGTTGTACGCCGCCGCGTCGATGGACTTGGAAAAATCCTCGCCCGTCCATTCCTGCCCCGCTTTGTCCTCAAAGCCGTCGATGTTGGAATAGAGGAGCTTATTCTGGTAGATTACCGCATAACGGAGGTTTTTGTTCTGCGCCATATCCGCCATGTAGGCGTCCCTGCTCTCCTGATCCCCGTAATCATAACCATAATAGTCGTAATAATTCCCTCCATAACCGTAGAAATCATCGTAATCGGCTACACTGTCCAGCCCGATTTCCTCGTAATGCGCCTGCTGTTCCGCCAGATATGCCTGATAATCGTCCCAGTTCCCGCCAAAAGCCTCCGGTCCTTCCAGATTATTCAGAAAATCTGCTGCAGCCCCATAATCCGCAGTCTCCTCATCGACAGCCTCTTCCTGTTCCACAAGCGGCTCATTCTGAAATTCCTCGACCCACCTGTCATAAGATTCATCCATGAACTTATACACCGCGCCCGTGGAGTCCGTAACGTATCCCGAATCATCCTTTCCCGCGGTTGCCACACCTATAAGCTCCGACAGCTTTCCGCTGATCAGATCCCGGAAATCCCCGCTCTCCTGATAATCCGACTGTCCCTCAAGGATATCCGTGCCGAAAGCCGCCACCATGCCTGCAGCAGGAATCAGATTGGTGACTATGATGGTCAATCCTGTTGCAAACGCCATAAAGCTGAATACCGATTTACTTTTTTTCCATTTTGTATCCAATGCCCCACACCACCTTTACATATTCTGGCTCCTTCGGATTGAGTTCGATTTTCTCCCGGATGTGTCGGATATGCACCATCACCGTATTCTCCGGCGAAAAGGACGGTTCCTCCCAGACTCTCTCATAGATCTCCTCCGCCGGAAAGATCCGCCCGCGGTTCTTCATCAGAAGCTCCAAGATCTTTGTCTCCGTGGCGGTCAGTCTGACCGGCTCCCCGTCCGCGTAGAGCGTGCGCTCCTTAAGACGGTAACAGAGTCTGCCGTTTACGATCTCTTCCTCCTCATTCTGTGCATGAATGCCGCCCAGCATCGTGTACCTGCGAAGCTGGCTTTTCACTCGGGCTGCCAGCTCCTGCGGATGGAAGGGCTTCGCCACATAATCGTCCGCCCCCATAGAAAGACCCAGAATCTTGTCCGTTTCCTCCGTTTTCGCACTCAGCACAATGATCGGAAGGTTCTTCCGTTCCCTGATCTTCATCATGGCTGACAGCCCGTCCAGCTTCGGCATCATCACGTCCATGATGATAAGCTGCACCTCCGTCTCCGCCAGAATCCGCAGTGCCTCCATGCCGTCGTAGGCCTTGAGCACGCGGTACCCTTCCTTCTCCAGAAGAAGGGCAATCGCCCGCACGATCTCTCTGTCATCATCCACCACCAGCACACATGCATCCATGAAAATCTTACCCCCTTTTCCTAAGCCTGGACTTATCATAAAAAGAAGTCCTTATAAAAAAGTCGTGGGATTTCTTATAAATATCTTAAGGCGCTCATAAGCAGAGTCAGAAGCCGCGCGAACCAGACGCCATGCCTGCATGAGCGGATGATTCGAGGGGGTTCTGACGAGCAACACGAGCTTGGAATGCGAAGCATTTCAAGCCTGCTTATGCTCTATATAAAGTCAACTGATATAATTCTCCCGCATCTCCGCCTCCGCCGCCCGTATCTCCTCGAGAAGTTCCCTTGCGGAAACCCGGATGGCGCCGGCCCCCATTATGATGATCTGTTCGAGCCCGTCGGAGGTGGCTACCCGCACACGGTGGTTTTTCCGGCTCATCTCATGAGTCACCTTCTCGATATACTGATCCGCCGTCTCGGCCTCCTTCGTGTAGACCACATCAATATTGTGATGCCGCTCCACACTGCCCGGATTACCCTTCACGCGGTACGCGTCAAACACCAGTATCAGATGCATTTTTCGAAACGCCTGATAATTACAGAGAATATCCGTCAGCCTGCACCTGGCGGCATTCAGATCCGCCCCGGCCAGATCGGAAAGTTCGTCCCATGCAAAGATGATATTGTAGCCGTCCACCAGAAGGTACTCCTCCTGCCCGTTTTGACTGCCGTGGTACTCCACCTCGGCCGGCGGTGCCGTCTTTGCCCGGATGGTTCTGGCCCAACCCTGTTTTTTCGGCTCCTTTGTGCCGAAAGTACGCGCAAAGATTTCCTCCACCTCGTCTTGACCTATAAAGTCAACCGTCGACCTGCCATCAGCGGATCTTTTCGCATAGCGTTCCGCAAAATTACCCGCTCCGGCGTCGTTTCCCGCCTCGTTATCCCCGGCGCCGCCACCTTGTCCGTACCGGGAGTATTGACCGTTTTGGTCGCTTTCATGATCCGCGCCGTATATGCTGCCGTCCGACAGCCGCCACCCCGGTTTCAACACCGGCTCCAGATGCATGTACGCCTCCACTAGGTCCCACTCCACCACAAATCCCGCACCGTGGGCGCAGAACACGGAACCGCACGGATTGTCCGTATCGTGCTCCGCCTCATAGCCGATCCGCTCTATGACCTCCTCTGCGTTATGGCATGGTTCATAACCCTTCAGCCTGGTAAACAGCCGCCCCTTTCCCCCGGAATAGGACAGCATTTTTGTCTGATAGCCGCCAAATTCGGAAACGGGAACCGTGCCTGTAAGATGCGCCTCCTCCCCAAAAGTCTCCGGCGCGTCAAACCGGCCGCTCATGGCCTGCACGTCCGTCATGGCCCGTCCCACCAGAGAGGCGGGAAGTTCCATGCGAAATTCATAAACCGGCTCTAAAAGCACACTCCCTGCCCTGCACAGTCCCTGTCTGAGGGCGCGGTAGGTGGCCTGTCTGAAATCCCCGCCCTCCGTGTGCTTCACATGGGATTTTCCCGCCGCCAGCGTAATCTGCATATCCGTAATCGGGGATCCCGTGAGGACCCCGAGATGGGTTTTTTCCTCCAGATGGGTCAGAATCAGCCGCTGCCAGTTCCGGTCCAGCTTATCCTCACTGCAGCAGCTTCGGAAGGTAAGACCGCTCCCTCTCTCCCCCGGTTCTAAAATCAGATGCACCTCCGCATAATGCCTGAGCGGCTCAAAGTGCCCCACGCCCTCCGCCACGTCCGCAATGGTTTCCTTATAGAGTACGCTCCCCTCATCAAAGTCCACATCTATGCCGAAACGTTCGGAAATCAGCCTCCTTAAAATCTCAATCTGCACCTCGCCCATCAGCCTGACATGGATTTCCCCGCTGTGCTCCTGCCTGACCAGATGGAGCTGCGGCTCCTCCTCTTCAAGTTTACATAACTTCAAATACATGTCGTGGATATCACTCCCGTCGGGAAGGGTGACCCGATAAGTCATAACCGGCTCCAAAACGGGAAGCACACTCTCCTGCTCCACACCAAGCCCCTGTCCGCAAAAAGTTTGTTCCGGTCCGAGAAGCGCGCAGATACTTCCGGCTTCCGCCTCCTGCACCGTCACATATTTTTCTCCTGAATACTGACGGATCTGGTCAATCTTTTCCACGCAGTCTGATGACGCCCCGCCTGTCCTGACAGATTTTGCCGATACGCCCGCATCTGACCTCCCCGGTCCATCCTGCTTCGGCGGTTCTATCTGCTGCGTCCCCGCCCTGTCCTGTGCGGCGGACGCCGTTATCGTCTGCTTGACCTTGAGACTGCCCCCGGTCACTTTGATATGCGTCAGACGGTTGCCCTGCGCATCCCTCGTGATTTTAAAGACTCGCGCGCCAAACGCTTCCCCATACTCTGGTGCAGGCGCATATGTCGATAGCGCGTCGAGCAATGCCTCCACGCCGTCTCCATGCAGGGCGGAACCGAAAAAGCATGGGAACAGTTTTCTTCCTTCTATCAGCGACGCAATCTCCGCATCGCTCACCGGAGACTGTCCCTGCTCCAGCCGCTCCAGATACCGCTCCAACAATGTCTCGTCACAGACCGCAACATTTTCATAAAATGCGTCCGTCCGCTCTCCATCCGTGCACGCAAAAGACACGCAGCGCCCGTCCAGCTCCTTCTGTACCCCCGCAAGCAGCCTGTCCGCGTCCGTCCCCGGCTGGTCCATCTTATTGATAAAGAGAAATACAGGCACACGGTAACGCTCCAGCAGCCTCCACAAGGTCAGCGTGTGACTCTGTACCCCATCCGCGCCGTTTATGATGAGCACCGCACAGTCCAGCACCTGCAATGTCCGTTCCATCTCCGCTGAGAAATCCACATGCCCCGGCGTGTCCAGAAGTGTCACTTCCATCCCCTTCCATGACAGACGCGCCTGTTTGGAAAATATAGTAATACCTCGGTCCCGCTCCTGCGCGTCTGTATCCAGAAACGTATCCCTGTGGTCCACACGGCCCGCGTTTCTGATCTCCCCCGCCACGTAGAGCATACGCTCCGCCAAAGTTGTTTTTCCCGCATCCACATGTGCCAGCAGACCGATCACTGTCTCTTTACCGCCCATTTTAACCCCCGATACGCGAACATGTCCCGCCGATAAGCGGGACATGTCAAAATTGTTATCTAACTTTTATTATTTTAAACCTGATTCAAAATATTTGCAAGACGGTCAATACCTGCCTGTACCCTTGCCATGGATGAAAGAATCGTCTCCACTCCCGTCACCTGCTCCTCTGTGGAGGAACTGATCTCCGTCGTCCCCTGCACGGAAACCTGCGAAATCTTCTCGACCTGGGACATCGCATCCTGCAGTCTTTCCTTGATCTCCACAATACCGCCAAGCCCGTCTTTCAGCTGCTCCGTCTCCTCAATCACCTGCTCGGAAGATTTCAGCATCGTATCAAAAATCTTCACCGTGTCGTCCAGCTTCTCGTTGGACTCCCGCACAATCACGGTATTGCGGTCAATCACCTTATTCGTATCGCCGATGGTAGCGATGATATCCTTCAAAATCGCATCAATCTTCTGCGTAGCCGTGGCAGATTCGCCGGACAGTGCGTTAATCTCATCCGCAACCACGGCAAACCCCCTGCCGGCTTCGCCTGCCCTCGCCGCCTCGATCGCCGCGTTCAGCGCAAGCAGATTGGTCTGTTTCGCGATCTGGCTGATACTGTCTATGATCTCACCGATGGAACTGGACTTCTGCTCCAACGCCGCCATACCCTCAGACGCCACCTGCGTCGCCTTGATATTCTCGCTGAATTTCTTCGACAATTCCCCGATCGCCACAATACCCTCGTTATTTTTCTCCTCCAGCCGCTTCACATTGTCAACCGTCTGCAGCACTCTGGATTCCGAATCCCCGATCCGACTGTCCAGATCATTAAAAATCTGGATGCTTCCTTCCACCTGCTCAATCTGCTGCTCCACGCTGGCGGAAATCTCCTCCGTGGACGCCGCGATCTCAGAAGAGCTCTGCTCAAAACTGTGTAAGGAGTCGTAGATAGACCGTGAGGACTCCTGCAGCCCCTCGAAAGCGCCCCTGACATTATTCAGAAGCTCCTCCACCTCGCCTTCCTTCTGCTCCACCGCCGCAAACAGGGATCTCGCTCTGAATACAATGAAAACGGCAGCCGCAATCGCAAGGATATACACCATAACAATAAAGAACCAGATCGACATCGTATACATGCACAGATACGCCTGTCTGAAAATAACCAGCGCCGCAGCATTGACTATAATAGTCACTCCTGCGCATACCTTGATTACCGATAAGTCATAATAAGGAACCGCCAGAAACAGAACCAGAAAATACGCTTCGACCATGGCGCCGAAAACACCAGGCGTTCCAGCCACGATGGTCACTGCTCCAAAAAGCGGAAGAACAGATATGTATAGATATTTCGCGTAGGAACCCAGCTTCTTTTCAAACGCCTTGATCACCACGCTCGCTGCCACCATCAGAAGCGCAATCGCATCCTTTCCGGACGCGCCGTTAAACAAGAGCACATAAACAACAGCCACAATAGGAATTACCATCAGAAACAGAAACATAATCATGTTCATCCGTTTCTCCTCATTTTTAAGAATTTCCAATTCCATACCTACCCATCCTCCTTCTCCCTCGCAAGAAAAATATAAACGTGCCATCTGGTACTTATGATACAGTATCATCATGCAAAAGTCAATCGGAAGGATATCTCCCACAATCCCCTTCCATCCGCATTTTCAGCCGCTTTCCCGCATCATGGAAAGGCTTACGAACAAGGCATAATGCGCCGGCTTAAACATCTTTTGGTAGAGAGTATCCAGCGCCGTCAGTGAAGCCTCCTGTCCCCGCTCCCCGACAGGTCTGTAAAGAACGCTGTAATCCACGCCAAACAGGACGGACCGCAGCGCCGTCATCTCGCAGCCGCAGGAGAGATAGAACGCGATCCGCCGCTCCCTGGTCAGACGCTGCTCCTCATTCTTCGCCGCCGAAATACGCTCAGACTCGATGTAAATCCCATCCACTTCCGGCAGGTTTTCCATAAAATACGTTTCAAAAAGAGAAAAAGCCCGGTGCCCGAGCCCTCCGCCCCTCCTATCCTTCAGAATTGCAAAATAGTCAAGCAGTGCGCACCTCGTCTCCTCGCAGAGTATGAATACAGCGTAACCTGCTAACGTTTCCCCTTCGTACATCCCCAGAGAAAAGCCATAACCCGCATCCATGCTCCTGACAATATGACTCAAAGGCTTTAACTCGTCGGGCGGAAAGTCCTTCTTCATATAAGCCTGATAAACCTGCCCGATTTCTTCCCTATCCAATTTTCTAACAATATATGCCATATCCTGTTTCCTTTCGCAAAACTAATTTACATAACTTTGCGCCTGTATATAAACATCTATCCGTATCACTCCAATAAGTTGACATAACTTTTCTCCAATGACAATTTTAACGTCAGTTTTTTATGACATACATGTCAATTCACCTGTCATAACAATCCACATACACAAAAGTCTCTTCGTCATTCTCCCTGCCCATGTAGTAATCCGAATGTAAAGCCGCCTCCACAAAATCTCCACCACCCGGCTCTATTACCGTCACCGGAATGCCAAGCGCCCGCTCCACATCCGAAACCGTGACATCGTCCAGAAAGACCTGCTCCCCGCTCCGCAGCATATTGGCGGGAATGAAAAGTGCGTCCCCAAGACTCCCCCCACTCTTCTGCCGCTCCTTTAACTGGGCTATCAGGTCCTGCCCCGTAACCAGCCCGGCAACGGTAATCGTCTCCCCGAAAAAATCATTTCGAATAGGGCAGACATGCATGGCAAGACCCGGACAGGCACCGCAAAGCTCCTCTGCCGCGTCCCGTATCAAAGGATACGCCAGTCTGCCCGTCGCCACAGTGATTGTTCGATTCACCTTCGCCTGTCTGCCTTGACCATTTTGGTCAGCCGAAATCGCCCGCATTGCCTCCGCGAACTCCTCCCGGAACAGCCGCATCATGCCGACGCCGTTTTCCAGCTGGATATACCCGTCGTAGCGCTCCTCCTCCGGGAAATCCCGCTCCGCCAGCATATAAAATTCATCACTGGCATGAATAAAGTGTAGACCGTATTGGTCAAAGCAGACTTTCTGGTACGTTTCGATCATGTCAATGATCTCTCCCGCCTCCTCCTTTGTAAAAAGCTCCAACGGATAAAGACCTTCCCTGTATTTCGTGATACCCGCGGGCACCACCGACACGCTGCGCATAAAAGGCAGATACTTCATCAAATCCGTAATGCTGCGCCGCAGTTCCTCCCCGTCATTGACCCCCTTACAGCAGACAATCTGCCCGTTCATCTCCACATGACCCTCATAGAAACGGTCCAGAAAACGCAGCTTTTCCCCCGCGAACCGGTTGTGGAGCACCTTACACCGAAGCTCTGGGTTTGTGGTCTGCACTGAAATATTAATCGGCGCAAGCTGCATTTGAATAATGCGCTCCACATCATGGTCGTCCATGTTGGTCAATGTGATATAATTCCCTTGCAAAAAGGAAAGCCGGGAGTCGTCATCCTTAAAATACAAGGTTTCCCGCATCCCCGGCGGCATCTGGTCAATAAAGCAGAAGATGCACTTGTTACTGCAGGAGCGGTAGTCGCTCATCAGACCGTTTTCAAACTCCACGCCCAAATCTTCGTCGTAATCCTTGTCGATTTCCAGAAGCCACTCCGCGCCGTCCGCCTTGCGCACAAGTATTTCCACATACTCGTCCTTCATCAGATAACGGTAGTCGAACACATCCTCTATTTCCTTGTCATTCATGGAAAGAAGGACGTCGCCCGCTTCCATTCCCATCTCCTCCGCGATGGAACCGGGCATAACCTCCTTCACCACATGCTCTGTCTTATTCAAATCCGGGATCCTCTTTCCGTGCTTTTTCTGTCTCAATTATACAGGGAACATCCTATAAAAAGCAATACCGCAAACATCCAAAGAGGATTCGGTTTACATAACTTTACTGTTGCGCCTACTCTTCAAGAATGGAATACTGCAGCATCTCGTATAAGAGCTTCGTCCCCTCCTTAATTTCCGGCGGTAAAAGCGCGCGCGCCACCAGCTTATACCCCTCCTCAGGCGCATCGATACGCTCTAAGTTCGCGTAATCCCCGTCAATACTTGCCACCCGGTACTGAAATGTAATCATGTCTCCACCCCCTGTTTCTATCCTTTCACCACAGTATACCCCATTTTTTCAATCAGCGCCATATCCGTCTCCACGGTAATGCCTGCCGTAGTCAGCATATCCCCGCTGATGGCGGCATTTGCGCCTCCAGCAAAGCACCGCTCCCCCTTATCTCCGAGCAGGCCCCTGCCGCCAGCCAGCCGGATGGAAGCATCCGGGATGATAAAGCGGAAAACCGCCACAATCCGCCGCACCTCGTCGTTTGTCAGCACCGAATTTTTCTCGTAAGGCGTACCCGGAATCGGGTTTAATACATTGACGGGAACAGACTTTACGCCAAGCTCCCGCGCCGTCAGTACCATGTCAATCCGGTCTTCCATCGTCTCGCCCAGCCCCATAATGCCGCCGCTGCAGATGGAAAGCCCCGCCCGTTTCGCCGCCCGCAGCGTCTCGATCTTGTCCGCGTAAGTGTGCGTTGTGCAGACCGACGTAAAATACCGCGCGGAAGATTCCAGATTACAGTGGACACGGGATGCCCCCGCTTCCTTCAATTTCTTAAAATCCGCCTCCCCAAGCAGACCGAAGGAGACACAGACTTCTATGCCTGCCTCCCGCCGCACCGCGCGGATGCTCTCGCAGACCTGTTCCACTTCCGCCTCCGAAAGCCGCCTGCCGCTTGTGACAATGGAATAGCGAAGCACTCCCTGAGCCGCGTTGTGTTTCGCCTGCGCCACGATTTTTTCCGTGGAAAGTAACGGGTAAGACTCTCCGCAGGCGGTCGTATAGTGCACACTCTGGGCACAATATTTACAGTCTTCCGAACACCGCCCGCACTTTCCGTTTATAATCGTGCAAAGGTCAAAACGATTCCCACAAAAATGCGCCCGAATTTCGTCCGCCGCCTGACAGAGTTCCTCCAATGGCGCCTTTATCAAAGGCATAACCTCCGCCTTCGTGAGAAGTCCGCCCGCGTATAATCTTTCCTGTAATTCTCTTATATTGCCCATCTGTATGTACCTCTTTTCTGCTTTCCGATTTTATATTTATTCTATCTTCAAAATCAATCAGTTTACATAACTTTTACTTTGGCTCATCCTTTCAGGTTTACATAACTTTTCCTATTCATTCTATCTCCGCCAAATTTCCATATTTATAAACTTGCATCCAAAACATACCTGAAATTCTCATAAGGCATTTTTTGCATAATATCATACGAACCATGCTTTCATTACAGACAAAATCTGCACCAGCTCCTCCTCCTCAATCACATACGGCGGCATCGCATAGAGATACCTGAGGAACGGTCTGGCAAACACGCCCTGTTTCCTCGCAAATTCCTGATACCCCGCAAGAGACTCGCTGTCATATACTTCCATGCAGATACAGCCGCCCATAATGCGCACCTCTTTCACCTTGGGACTTTCAAAACCCGCCGTCTCCCGCCGCATAATCTCCGTAATCCGATGAATCTTCGCCATATAGTCCTGACTCTCAAACAGCTCGATGGACGCAAGCGCCACGCTGCAGGCAAGGGCGTTCCCCATAAAAGTAGGGCCGTGCATCAGTGCAAGCGCCGGGTCGTCCCCGTAAAATCCCCGGTAAACCCTTTCTCCCGCCACCGTCACCGCATGACCGATATAACCGCCCGTCAGTGCCTTGCCGAGCACAAGAATGTCCGGCAGTACCTCGTCCGCCACAAACCGGCAGCCTGTCCGCCCGAAGCCCGTCGCCACTTCGTCAAAAATAAGCAGCACGTCATACCGGTCGCAGAGCTGCCTTGCACGCCTTAAGAATGCCAGATCGTACATCCGCATTCCTCCTGCCCCCTGTAAAAGCGGCTCCACAATAAAGCAGTTAAGCTCTCCGTGATGTTTCTCGAAAGCCTCCTCCAAAGCCGGAATCTCCGTGGGAATATGAATCACGCCCTGCTTGCTTTCAAAAGCAAAATGATAATCTTCGTCATCCCCCACCTCCATCGTTTTGAAGGTATCGCCGTGGTAAGAATGGGTGAGCGAGAGCACCGTTTTGCGCTCATCCTTCCTGTTCACGTTATATTGCAAAGCCATCTTCAAAGCCACTTCCACCGCCACCGAACCCGAGTCCGAAAAGAAGCAGTAGTCCAAATCACCGGGCAGCCAGGCAGCCAGCTTGTCCGAAAGTTTCTGCACAGCCGGATGGGTCAGCCCGCCAAGCATTACATGGGAAAACACATCCGCCTGCTCCTTGATTGCCCTCGTCAGCACAGGATGTTTATAACCGTGAATCACGCTCCACCATGAGGAGATGGAGTCGATCATTTTTTCCCCCTCTTTTGTATAAAGATACACACCCGCCGCATCCACGATCTCGTAGGGCGGTTTCATGGTTTTCATCTGTTCATAAGGATACCAGATCATTGCAAAGTCCTCTCTTTATCACTTTATAAAATATTTAGGATTGCACAATTAATGTAGCTCTGAGAAGAGTTTCTCAATTATCCAATCAACGATAAACTGCCTTCAGTTCCTCCACATCCATAGACAGCTCCCGCTCCCCCTCCTGCACGCGGGCAAGAGTTGTAAGTCCCGTCAGCTCCTCGCACATGCGGATATTGTCTTCCTCCATCACATTGCCGGGATGAAAGCGGTTAAAAATCATCCCCACAACGGGAATATTTCTGGCACGCATGTACTCCGCCGTAAGCACCACACTGTTGATGGTGCCAAGTCCCGCGTCAGCAACAAGCAGACAGGACAAATTCAGGGCTTTTACCACATCCTCCAGCATAATCTTCTCACCGTCATAACGAATCGGACAAAGAATGCCGCCGCTGCCTTCCACAGTCACATAGTCGTACTTTTCACTGACTTTCAAAAAGCCGTCCCGAACCACAGAAAGTTCTGCCGGCCCGCCCTCAATCCGAGCCGCCAGATGGGGCGAATACGCATGTTCATAGATGTAAGGACACATCTCCTCCAAAGGCTGTGCGATCCCGGAAACTTCCCTCACGGACAGAGCGTCCCCCGGTATCAGCGATCCATCCGCCCTTCTCTCATTGCCGCTCATCGCCGCCTTGTAATAGGCGGCATTTGCCCCGCTCTCCTTAATCTTCTTAATGACCAGACCGGTCACATATGTCTTACCCACATCCGTCCCCGTTCCTGTGACAAAAAGATTTTTACTCATACAGCCCACTCCCTTTCTTCCACTTCCCTGCCGCGTATTACCATTTGTCCTGCCTGCCCTTTTTGCGTCTGCACACTCAGTTCCCCGCGATACCCGCCATCCTCTGAAAAACAGGTCTGACCCTAACAGTCAATATAGCCGCAAGAATACACAGACAGATATCGCCCGGAACCGCCAGCACGAAGCAGTAAAGAAACAGCGGCCCGAGTGCAATCGGCGTATCAATCACATAATTGCATATCACATAATAGTAAATCATCCCCGCCGCATAGACAATAAAAAGCCCCAGAAAGTTCACAGCTATGACCCACCCGGTCGATAAGCGCCCTTTGCGCTCCACCATCCTGCCCGTCACATATGCCGCCAGCATAAATCCAAGCAGATAGCCAAAACTTGGTTTCAATATGTACCAGAAGCCCCCTCCCTCCGCAAAGACGGGAAGCCCAACCAAACCGAGCAGAATGTAAACGCCGACGCTCAGCGCTCCTTTCCTGCCACCCAGCAGAAGTCCCGCTAACATGGTAAACAGAAACTGCAGGGTAAACGGCACTACCGGCACGGGAACCTTGATAAAAGCCCCCACCGCAATTAACGTGGTAAATACCCCGCAAAGCACCATATCCTGTGTACTGATTTTTGACCTCGCAGCAGTCCCCCTGCTATTGCCGGATTTTACGCCAAACTCACACGATTTTTGTTTTTCCATACTATCCCTCCATTTTGACGACAGACGTTATTTTTCATTGTCAACCTTTTGTGTATACCGGTTGACATCATGAGTATAGCATATTGCAAAGGAATGTCAAGATTTCTGCTCATAAAAGCCCCTCCCTGCTAACTATAAAACAGTCAAATGTACAATAAAAAGCAGGCTAACAAATCATTTCATTCGCTACCCTGCCCATAACGCAAACCTTACTTCTATATTTTTCTGCGAATTTCCCTCACACAATCCCCAGCATCTTGCCAATCCAGTACGCCACTCCCAGCACCCAGCTGGTAAAGATCCCATACAAAATCACCGGTCCCGCAATCGTAAAAATCTTACAGCCGATACCGAACACCTGTCCTTCCTTCTGGTACTCGATCGCCGCCGAGGCAACGGAGTTCGCAAATCCCGTGATCGGCACAAGCGCGCCTGCGCCGCCCCACTCCACACATTTGTGGTAAAGTCCGAAGCCGGTCAGCAAGACGCTTGCGAGCACTAAAAGCATGGAACACCAGGAACCCGCCGTCTCCTTGTCCAGACCCATGCTGTTTGTGGCATAGTTTAAAATACACTGCCCTGCCACACAAATCATGCCGCCGACTACAAAAGCCTTCGCCATGCGCACGGGCATACTGTACTTCGGCGTTGTCTGTTCCACATGCTGCCTGTAAGCCTGCTCCTTTTCCTGCTGTGTCATGTTTTCTTCCTGAATCTTTGTTTCTTTTTGTACCTGATTCTGTGCCATAGTATACTTTCTCCTTTTCCCGCTATCCTAACCTCTATTCCTTGTCGATATGCAAATTTCCTTTTCAGCCCAAAACCCTGCGCCATTTTGAAACATCTGCCGGGATTTCCCGTCACAGAACGCTTTTATAGCCGACGGCTCTTCACAAAAACACCCGCTGCGTAAAGTAAATAATACTTCCCATCAGTTTCCCAAGCGCCACCGCCAGCATCGCAATCCCCAACCCGTGGCGGAATCCGATTCTTCTGGCAAAGATGGGAATCGTGTTTAACATCTCTGCGATGGCAAGCGCAAGGCATCCCACAAAAATTCCCGCGAACAGACCAAATACAATCTGTATGAGTGTCCCGACAAAATTCCATACACCCTCCGTCGCCGCCCCAAAGACCGCATGTGTCCGCACCATTCTTCCTATCATGCCCCACTCGCCGAAAACGCTGAAAAAACAGCCAAACAATGTGCCGAATATGACCATCTCCTCCAGCACAAACACCTTTTTTGCCACATGCATTTTGCCCGCAAACCTTGGAATCAGCCCCACTGAAATCAGCACCGTAAACACGCCCGCCGACACGATCAGACCTGCGCTCCCTCCAATCACCGCCAAAAGACACTGTTTAAGAAACATCAATGGTCTTTCCCTCCCTGTCCGCCGTCGCAATCAGCGCTTGGTTTACATCCTTTTCATAGACCCGCATTTCCACCTCAATCGGGGTCGGGTCTTTCGTAATCCGCCTGCCGCCGATGTGATTAAAGAATACGATAATCCCCACAGCCAGTCCGACCGAGTAAGACAGTTCCAGAATCCCGTACCCGTCACCACGATAGCCCGTCACCATCTCGTAAAGTTTGGAAAAAACCTCGTTGATGCCGATATCGTTGTGGAAGGCCATAATCGTGAACGCCGTGCCGAAAAAGCTGATGAGAGCCACAAAAGCAAGCTTGCACCACTGTGCAAACCCTTTGTGCCTGTCCACGCTGATCCATTCCACAAGCACGTCCGTCTCCCCCAGATTCTCCACGCTCACGCCGGGACACGCCTTCTCAATCTCCGCAATAACCTTGAGCATACTGATGACCTGCCGCTTGCATTCCCCTTCCTGAAAGGTCCACAGCTTCAGGGATTTCGCCTTTGCAAGCACATGGGAATCCGCACAGGTAAGCGTGGCGATATCCTTAACACACACCTCCGGCGTCTGCATCTCTATATTCTGTTCCGCTTTCAGATATATGGTCACGTTATTAGTTGACATAACTTCTCCCGTTTCCCGTCATTTTTGTCTGTAAAGAGAATGCGGAGCATTCTCTCAATTGTCGCATCGTGACAATTTGATAAAAGGTATTATGAGGAAATTTTTTATTTTTATACGTTAATCGCCTATGCTATAATATACGCGATGGAAAACCATACATAAAATCCTTTTCGCAACAACCATAGAAGCAAGGAGGAACCCCGCATGAAAATCACCGTCATTGACGGCCAGGGCGGCCGCATCGGCAAGACCGTCATCGAACAGATTAAGGCAAAACACAAAGATTTGGAGCTTTACGCCATCGGCACCAACACCGCCGCCACCGCCGCCATGTTAAAGGCAGGCGCGGACTTCGGCGCAACAGGCGAAAACGCCGCTCTGGTGAACGTAACCGACGCGGATATCGTCATCGGTCCCGTGGGCATCGTCTTTGCAAACTCCCTTCTCGGGGAAATCACCCCCGCCATCGCCACCGCTGTCGGCGCAAGCAGAGCGTTTAAAATACTGATTCCCGTCAACCGCTGCAATCACTTTATCGCGGGATGCACAGAGAATCCGCTGGGCGAATACATCCGGCTGGCGGTGGAACAGCTGGAAACCATGCTGCCATCTTAAAGCTATTATGTCGATATTGCACAAATAGTATAATCAATTAGTATAATCAATGCAGCTCTAAAAAGAGTTACACAAACGCCTATAAACAAAAAAAGAAAGGATCCCTCTATGAAAACAGCCAAACTTCTCTACGGCGCAGCCTACTACGACGAATATCTTCCTGTAGACCGCATTGAAACCGATATGGAAATGATAAAAAAGGCGGGCATGAACGTGATCCGCATCGCGGAATCCACTTGGAGCACATGGGAGCCGCAGGAAGGTGTCTTCGACTTTACCCATCTGCATCGGATGCTGTCCTGCTCGAAAAAACATGATATACAGGTGATTGTTGGCACGCCTACCTACGCGGTTCCCACATGGCTGGCGCGCAAATACCCGGATATCATTACGGAAACCCACGATGGACCAGGACGTTACGGACACAGGCAGAACATGGATATCGCTCACCCCATGTACCTAAAACATGCCGAGCGCATCATCCGCAGGCTGATGGAGGAAGTGCAGCCATACGACCATGTAATCGGTTTCCAGCTCGACAACGAAACCAAGTCCTATGACACCTGCTCTTCCTACGCCCAGAAAAAATTTGTGGACTATGTGCGGACGCTTTTCCACGACGACCTCTCCCTCTTAAATGAGGCGTGGGGGCTGGACTACTGGAGCAACCGTATCAACTCATGGGAAGATTTCCCCGACGTGCGCGGCACCATCAACGCCAGTCTCGGCGCGGAATATCATAAATTTCAGCGAAAGCTCGTTTCGGAGTTCCTCGCATGGCAGAGTGGCATCGTACAGGAATACGCCCGCCCGGAACAGTTCATCACCCAGAATTTCGACTTCGACTGGCGTGGTTACTCCTTTGGCTTACAGCCGGAGGTTGACCAGTGGGATGCCGCTAAACCGCTAACCGTTGCCGGCTGCGATATCTACCACCCTTCCGCGCAGGATTTGACAGGCAAGGAAATTGCTTTCGGCGGTGCCATCGCCCGCTCCTTAAAAAAGGACAACTATCTGGTGCTGGAAACCGAGGCGCAGGGCAACCACGGCTGGCTCTCCTACCCGGGACAACTCCGCCTGCAGGCGTTCAGCCATCTGGCAAACGGCGCAAACTGTGTGGAATACTGGCACTGGCACTCCATACACAACGCCATTGAATCCTACTGGAAAGGCGTTTTAAGCCATAATCTGAAAGAAAACGCCACTTACCGGGAAACTTGCCGCATCGGTGCAGATTTTGCCGCATACAGTACTCACTTAGTCAATTTGAAAAAGCGCTGTTCCGCCGCAATCCTTCTGGACAATGCCTCTCTGGACGCCCTGCAATGGTTCCCCATCCCGGACGGACCCGCATACAATGATGTGTTCCGCTGGGTTTTTGACGCCCTCTATGAAATGAATGTGGAGTGCGACATTCTCTCTGCGGAAGACGATATCGACTTATTCAGTCAATACAGACTGCTGATTACACCCGCGCTCTACAGCGTCTCCGACAGGCTGGCAAACGCGCTGAAAGACTACGTGCAGGCGGGCGGCACCCTCCTCTCCACCTTCAAGACCGCAGTGGCGGACAAGATGCTGAAAATCTACCACGACGACCTGCCCCACGGTCTGACCGAAGTTTTCGGCATGACCTACGACCAGTTCACGGATGCTGTGCAGGTGGGGCTGCAGGCAAATGTTGCGAAGCCTGCGCCGAGTGAAAAGATATCCTCGAAAACAGCGGCAGAAGCGCAAACGGAGTCTTCTGCGGTCGATATGACTAAATTGGTCAGCCAGCCCCGCGCATCAGAACCGAAGCAAGACGTATCAAATCACTGTGTCCACAATTGGATGGAACTTCTCCTCCCTGGCACAGCGGAAACGCTCGCCTTTTATGACCATACCCACTGGGGCAGTCATGCCGCCATCACGGGAAACCGATTCGGTCAAGGCTACGCCGCCTATCTGGGCTGCTACACAGACGGAGACGTGCTGAAAAAGCTGCTCAGCTTTCTCTGTGAGAAAGCGGGCGTTGCCAGAGAAGAGGCCGTTTATCCCCTGATTGTGAAACGGGGCATAAACGACCTGCAAAAAGAAATCACCTACTATTTTAATTATTCTGAGGAACCACAGGAGACCGTCTACCACGGCGCGGAAGCCCGCGTGCTGCTTGCTGGACAAGATTCCCCGCATGGCGGCAACAGCGCGGCTCCGAACGAGATACCGACTGCTTTAGTCAAGGAAGGCGACCGTCTCTCCCTCTCCCGCTGGGATTTCCTGATTCTGGAAGAAGTGTAAACAACAGGGCGGCGTTTTCCACGCCGCCCTCCCCTATTACCGTATTGTACCCGTCCAGGAGAAACTCAATGATTTCTTCCGTCTGAAGCGTGTGGTCAATGCTTGCAGAGACAAGGCAAAGCATGGACATTCCCATGCCGTATCTATCAGCACTTCCTTTGCAATCTGCTTTACATTGACGCCGCCGATCTTCACGCTGCCTTCTCTTACATCCCAGAACCTTGCCACGATACTGGCAAGGGTGGTCTTTCCCCCGCCTGACGGTCCCCAATATTAAGTTTGAAAAACAGAATAGCATATGCTATATTATGTAAAAAAGGATTTTTAGGCGTTTCTATCGGGTAGAATCTGCCCGGTTCAGTGAGGGTGCAGGCCTAGGGCTTGCCATGGTGGAGGAAATAGGAAAGCGGGGATAAATGATATGAAAAAATTATTCAGCACACCAAAGAAGGCAATTATTTTAGCGATTTGTATAGTGGTTGTTATTATAGCCGCCAGTATAACAGCATTCAAAAGTACTCTGATTACCAAGGCAGAGGCAAAGATTGTCGCTCTCAAAGATGCCGGTTTGAGCGAAGCAGAAGCATCCGCTCTGCGCTCACGGCTCGAATTTGATGACGGACGTTTTCAATATGAAGTTGATTTCTACAGCAACGGTACAGAGTATGAATATTTAATTCAGGCTAAGAATGGAGAGATTATCGCAAGAGACATTGATGGTAAAGGAAACGGGAATAATGATATGCAGGATATAGGAAATCAGTATGCCACAGACGAAAACAGTTTTGTACAACCGCGGAAAGATGCAGAGAATCAGCCTGCTGCAAGCGGAAACAGCACGGCACAGCCACAGGAAGATTCTCTTGATGAGGCGAAAGCTGCAGCGCTCAAGGATGCCGGCCTGTCTGAATCAGATGTCACATTTAAAAAGACCGAGCTTGATCATAGCCATGGAACACAGGTATATGACATTGAATTTTATACTTCTGATATAGAATACGAATATGAAATCGATGCTTCCAACGGAACGGTGCTTGAAAAGAATATTGAGCAATTTCAGATACAGACGAACCCAACAGACAGTGCCATAAACAGCTCCGGCAATGATTATATTGGAGTCGACCGTGCGAAAGAGATTGCACTAAACCACGCCCAGCTGAACGAATCAGATGTACAGTTTGCAAAAGCAAAGCTGGAGAATGACGATGGTGGAGTGGAATATGAAATTGAATTCTATTCCGGCAGAACAGAGTACGACTATACTATTGATGCAGTTTCCGGAAATATTATCGAGTACGATGTGGACTATAATTGAACAGGAAGTGTACACTGTCACGCTCTATGAGGGTTACAGGCAGCTTCACATTTTTATCCCCGCAGTCTCCGTTTTTTAACCGATTCAACAGATTGACTGCCAGAGCCGCCCTTTGTCTGTTATCCTGCTTTATTGTGGTCAACGCTGGTACAAATTTTTCACTTCCCCTCACATCGTCAAACCCGACTACCGATATATCCTCCGGAACAGATACCCCTGCACTTTTCAGGAATTGAATAAAATCCATGGCATAATAATCGGACACGGCGAAAACAGCTGAATAATTTTTTATGTTCTCTAAATGTTCCCTGTAAAAAATGAGGCGCGCTTCCTGTTCCATAGGAACAACCATCAGTTCTGCATTCGGAATCTCACTTTTTAATCCCATAAATCGTTCCCTATCCATGCAGATATTATTATCCGATATACAAAGCACAGCGCTGTGCCCCCTGCTTTTCAGATAACGTCCGGCCTGTACACCACCGTCAAAGTGATCGACTTCAATATTTACAAGATTTCCGAAACTTTCCATATATCCGTCATAGACCACGAGCGGGATGTGCATCTGCTCCCTTAGTTTTTTATAGTCCTGTTCACAATAGCCAGATAACACCATTCCCTCCATATTCCACATGGAAGCAAATCTGGGAATTTCCTCCCATTTATCGGTCACTTTCAGCATAAGGAATTTTCCTGCCTGCCCGATCTCCTTTGCCAGTGCGTTTACCGATGCGGAGATAAACGGATCCTCCAGTGTGTGTCCCTCGTATTTTTCATGGTCATTGATGACCACCCCGATAATTTTGGAATCATTTTGTGCCAGAAGTATCCCTGCCATGCTCGGAATGTACTGTCTCTCCTCCAAAAGCTGCTGCACGCGTTTCACCGTTTCGTCTGATATTTTCTTTGTTTTCCCATGAATGACATTCGATACGGTGGCAGTACTCAATCCCAGCTCGTCGGCAATATCGACAATCCGAATTCTTCCACTTTTCACATCCATCAGTCCTTTCCACTTTATTATAAGGAAACGCTTTCATCAGTAAATGGGAAAATAATCCCTATTTATATTTTACAGTCCTGCATTTTGTTTCTATTTCCTTAATCCTCTGTTTTTGAATGTCACTTGCCTTTAATTCCATACCATGTTCCTCCGTTTTTCATCCAACTATTTATGAAAAATTTGTAAAGCTGTTTGTCTTGGAAACACTGTCCACATGAATATACACATCCATGCAGATAACGCTTTCTTTTTCATAAACATACTCAAAACAGGATAAAACATTTTCCTTCGGTTCTTCACAAAATCCATTTGCCGCTAAAAAATCCATTATTTTTTTATAACCGCCACGGATACGGTCTACTGCCATAAAAGGATGGTAAATTGTTATCACTGCATAGTCAGCTTCTTTCTGGACAGCATGCTCCACACCCGGACAGTCTGTTTCAAATCCTTCCGACAGAATATAAGCAGCCACGTATCCGTGAATGCCAAATCTGGTAGTCATCTCAGGCGTGACAAATGGAAAGTCCCATCCAATCCAATGACATAGATTTCCTTTACAATACCTTTGTCCGGCTTCAGGTACTGCATTCCCGATTTTACTTCCGTATTTTTCTGATAGTGGAAGTACATTGCAATCAGCATGGATACCACCTGCCCGATCACGGTCGCATACGCCGCACCGCGGATCCCCATCTCGGGCAGTCCGAAATAACCGAAAATCATAACCGGATCCAGCACGATATTGACAACGGCGCCCGACACCTGTGCAATCGTGGAATAGATTGTCTTTCCTGTTGACTGTAACAGTTTTTCGTAAATCGAAAACAAGACAATGCCAAATGAAACAACCGAGCAGATGGAAAGATACGAAATCCCCATTCCAAGCACCACTTCATCGTTCGTCTAACTTCCGATATAAGCCTTCACGCCAAACAGACCGAACAGTAAAAATACGATATAGATGATAAGCGCTAATGTCACTCCGTTTCCTGCAGTCCTTGCAACTTTTTCCTCGTCCCGCTGTCCCAGACTTTTTGCAAGCAGTGCATTGACGCCCACGCCTGTCCCGATGCCAAACGCTACAATCAGCATCTGAACCGAAAACGCCAGTGTCAACGCATTTACCGCATACTCACCCATATTGGTTATATTGCCGGAATCCGGAATACGCGCCACAAACATGCTGTCCACAATGTTGTAGCATGCCTGCAGTACCATTGATAAAATAATTGGTATCCCCATACTTAACATGACTTTCGGAACCGCCTCGGTTCCCATTTTGTTTGCTGTTACTTCTTTATTCAATTTTCCTCCGTTTCTTTTGAGAAATCTGCCGCAGCAGAAAACGCTCAGGAGACTTTTTCGGAAAGCTGCCACAACCATATTTTATTTAAATGCCCGTATGCATCAAAAAAGCGCAAACCCATCATCTGGATTTACGCTTTCTGCCACTCGACGGTACTATTATATTTGCATTTTTGTATTTTGTCAAAGGGGAATTTTCATCATCCTGTTTTCTTTGCCTTTCCAGCGATTTTCCTCTTTATCCCCTGCCACCTGTAAACCGCCAGCCTGTTATTCAATTTTCCTGCAATGACGCTTCCGATTTTCCCAATCAGCGAATATTTTTTCATTTCCTCCCAAAAGCTACCGTCATGTATTGCCTTATCGTTTTTTGCCCTGCCTCAGCTTTTTACGACAGGCTGCCTTTATTCCAGTGCAAAAAGCCAGTACCAGAAAAGCCGTTTCAGCTGCAACAGCCGCACTCTGTAACATATTCATTCTTATGTTCCTCCGCTGTCTTCCGCCACAAGCGCCTTCAGCGCCTGATAGCTTTCATTGCTGACCGCATGCTCCATCTCACAGGCATCTGACGCCGCTGTTTTTTCATCCACGCCGAGTTTTGTCAAAAGCCGGCAGAGCGTATTGTGCCGTTCATAGATTTGTTCCGCGATCCGCATACCTTTTTCCGTCAGATGGACTTCACGGGTATCATCCATGAGAATGTATCCTTCCTCCTCCAACGCCTTTAAGGACACGCAGACAGTCGGCCGCGAAACGCCAATCGTCCTTGCAATATCCGCCCCGTGCACGTCCTTTTCCCTGGAAAGGATATAGATTGTTTTCAGATAATCCTCCACCGATTTTTTCTGTTTCATGCCTGCCTCCGCGAAAACAGCCCCTTTTTCTCATACGGCGCCCAGTTCACGCTCATTACATCATACCCTGCCTCCGCAATGACTTTGCGAAGCGCCGGTTCGGGTATCTCCCTCTCCGCAAGGATGACGGTTTCTTTCCTTGTGTGCGAACTGGTCACTTTCTTTACCGGAAAGGCATTACGCACCGCCTCGTTAATATGCGCCTCACACATCCCGCACGCCATACCGTCAATACCCACTGTAATCTTAACCATAAACAATCCCTCTCTTACTTTTATGGTTAGTAAAATCTAACCAGTGTTTTTCAAAAATGCATCCTCCCCATTTTGGGGCGGGACTGAAACGCATTCTTTCTGTTCAGCCGCGCCATTCGCAAAACCTCACCTGTTACAATAGGTCCTGCATACTTTTCAGGCTGATTGCCAGCGTCGAAGTGTTGTGCAAAAGCGCCGAGGATGCGGGCTGCAAAAATCCACCAACACCAAGCAGGATCAGCGCCGTATTGAAACCGACAATCACCCTGTAATTCCCGTGAATCCTCCCGACCAGTGCATTGCTCAGCTTTTTCAGCTTCACAAGTCCGTATAAATCATTTGCACCGATCATAATGTCCGCAATCTCCCTTGCAATTTCCGCCCCGTCGCTGACCGCAATGCCCACATCCGCCGCCGACAGCGCCGGGGAATCGTTGATGCCGTCCCCGACCATGACAACCTTTCTTCCGGCTCTTTTTTCCGAATCCACAAAGCGCGCCTTGTCCTCCGGCAGCACTTCCGAATAATACTCGTCAACACCGACTTTTTCCGCAATGGCGCGGGCTGTCCGCTCGCTGTCGCCCGTCATCATCACAATCTTTTTTATCCCGCACTCGCGTAGTGCGCTGACCACATCCGCCGCTTCTTCCCGCAGGGGATCTTCAATACAGATCACCGCCGCCAGTACGGAATCGACCGCCATATACAGGTGGGAATATTCCGCCGGCAGGGAGTCAAACCGCTCCTGCATCCCTTCGGGAATGGTGCACTGTTCGTCCTGAAAGACAAAATGATAGCTCCCGATGATGACTTTCTGCTCCCCGATGCGGGAAGAAATCCCGTGCGCCACAATGTACTCCACCCTGGAATGCATCTCGCTGTGTTCCAAATCCTTCTGCCCTGCAGCCTCCACCACGGCATGCGCCATCGAATGAGGAAAATGCTCCTCCAAACAAGCTGCGGTCCTTAACAGTTCATCCGGTTCGTCCCCCAGAAAAGGCACCACCTCCGCCACCACCGGCTTCGCCTCCGTCAGCGTTCCTGTCTTGTCAAAAACAATCGTGTCCGCCTCGGCAAGCGCCTCCAGAAACTTCCCGCCCTTGACCGTAATGCGGTGTTCGTTTGCCTCCCGTATCGCCGAAAGCACAGAAATCGGCATCGCCAGCTTTAATGCGCAGGAAAAATCCACCATCAGCACCGCCAGCGCCTTTGTGATATTCCGGGTAAGGGCATAAACGCCGCCAGTTCCAAGCAGCATAAATGGCACCAGCCGGTCTGCCAGATGTGCAGCCTTCCCTTCCAAAGAAGATTTTAACTTCTCCGACTCCTCAATCATCGTGACAATCCGCTCAAAACGGCTTGCCCCGCCCACAGTTTCCACGCGGACGGACAGCTCGCCTTCCTCCAGCACTGTTCCCGCATACACATATCCATGCGCCTGCTTAAAGACCGCCGCGGATTCCCCCGTCAGGGACGCCTGATTGACCATCCCTTCTCCCGAAAGCACCACGCCGTCAAAAGGAATCACATTGCCCATGCGCACCACGATTTCATCACCGACTGCGATATCGGACACCGACGCCAGTATCTCCTGCCCGTCCCTGCGCAGCCATACCTTGCTGATATTGAGGGACATGCTCCTTGCCAGATCGCCTACCGATTTTTTATGCGTCCATTCTTCCAGAAGCTCACCAATCCCAAGCAGGAACATGATGGAGCCTGCCGTTTTCATGTCGCCGCGCAGTACCGAAACGCCGATTGCGGTTGCGTCCAGGACCGGCACCTCCAGTTTTCCCCGGCAGAGCGTTTTGATCCCAAGCCCGATATAGCGCAGTGACCTCACTGCAGCAATCCCCGCCCTGACGGGATAGGGGATAACTGCCATGCTGCCATATCTGAGGATGACTTTGCCAATCAGCTTTTCTTTATACACTTCATTCAGCTCCCTGCCGGAATGCTGCAGAACATTTTCCGGAACCGTCACGTTTCCATAGGAAAATGCCCGCAGGTTTTGTATCAGCTCCGCCCTGTCTCCGCCATAACATACCGTCACGCCCGCAGTCCGCCTCTGTACGGACACCTTCGACACGCCAGACAGCGCGGACAGGGCGTACTCCAAGGTATCCGCCTCGCTGCATGTCATTTCACGGGACTGCAGCACCCGTATCCGCAGACGCCCCGGAATGTCATGGCAGATCACGAACTTCATATGCCCTGTTCCCCGGAAACGCCCGTTTCCGTGAAATTGTTCGTTCCCGTCAGATGATCCTTTCCCACAGAAGCCGTTTCCTCATCCCAGTCCTCCTCGTCGGAAAACATCTGCTCCGCCTCCTGTCTTGCTCTTTCTTCGTTAATCTGAACGGCCTCCGCATAAATATCTTCCGCATTCTCATGCTATTACTGGTGTTTATAACCGGTATATAACGTCATAAAAAGGCAGGCGATCATCGCCCATGCCCAGAATCGGTGTTTCTTCATAATTTATAACCTTCCTCTATCTTTCATTTCTTATTTTCCCATAGCTTCCGGCTTTGCCGGATGGCAGGCGCCGTTCATGGCACAGCCTGCGCATCCGCAGCCGCAGGATGATTTTCCTTTTCTCTTACCGCGTACCATACTGACAAGAATCGCCGCCACCACAAGAACCAAAACCATGCTGATGATGATTGTCGCCATATTCTCCATAAGCCATGTCAGCATTGAAATCCCTCCTGTTTCCCTGTTACAAATCTAAATGCAAAACCGGCGCCCCGTATTATGGCGGGACGCCTTTAGAAACGCTTTCCGCGCCGTTACTTCGCCATTTTCAGTTTCATATTTGTTGTCAGCTTCGTCGCCTCTTTATACGGTCTGAACAGCATATAGATCATACCGCCGAGAAGAATAATAGCCGCAAGCAGACCGATGACATTCAGGTTTCCTGTAAATGCCGAACCAATCTGGTAGACCATCAGCGCCGCCGCGTAAGCTAAACCACACTGGTATCCGATCGCAAACCACGTCCATTTCGCATTGTTCATCTCCCGCTTGATGGCGCCAATCGCTGCAAAACAGGGCGCACACAGAAGGTTGAACACCAGGAAGGAGTATCCCGCAAGCTGACTGAAGTTTGCGCCGATCTCAGACCATCCGCCGGGATAGAGGATACCCATGGTGCCGACGATATTTTCCTTCGCCACAAGACCCGTGATGGACGCCACTGCCGCCTGCCAGTTGCCCCATCCAAGCGGTATGAAAATCCATGCAATCGCACTGCCGACCGCCGCAAGAAGTGACTGGTCCATTTCCTCCTCGCCAAGCATCCGAAATCCTTCCGCAGTAAATCCAAAGTAAGTCGTAAACCATATCACGATGGTGGAGAGCAGGATGATCGTACCCGCCTTTTTGATAAAGGACCATCCGCGTTCCCACATGGAACGCAGCACATTGCCCACCGTGGGCATATGGTAAGCCGGAAGCTCCATAACAAAGGGTGCCGGATCGCCGGAAAACATCTTCGTCTTCTTTAACATAATGCCGGAAATAATAATCGCCGCCATACCTACAAAGTACGCACTCGTTGCCACCCATGCAGAGCCGCCGAAGATCGCGCCCGCCACCATGGCAATAAAGGGAACCTTCGCGCCGCAGGGGATAAAGGTGGTCGTCATGATCGTCATGCGGCGGTCGCGCTCGTTTTCAATGGTTCTCGATGCCATGATGCCCGGAATGCCGCAGCCGGTTCCGATGAGCATCGGAATAAAGGACTTGCCGGATAGTCCAAACTTGCGGAAGATACGGTCGAGCACGAATGCGATACGAGCCATATAGCCGCACGCTTCGAGGAAGGCCAAAAGCAGGAACAGGACAAGCATCTGGGGCACAAAGCCGAGCACCGCGCCCACGCCGGCTACGATACCGTCATTGATCAGCCCCGCAAGCCAATCCGCCGCGCCTGCTGCTTCCAGCGCATTGCCCACCAGGACCGGCACGCCCGGAACCCATACACCGTAAGCCGCCGGGTCGGGCTCCTCGCCATACTGTTTCGTCACCGCAAGCGACTCCTCGTAATCCGCTAAGGAAGCTGTCTCCACTGTCACTTCCAACGTTTCCTCGTCCTCTACTTCATAAGGGAAGTCACCTGTGGGCTCCGCCCCGTTTTCTTCCACATAAGCGTCGTAGCCGTCCACGATCAGCGCCGCGTCGCCATATTCTCCTGCCGCTTCTTCATATGCGGAGGAGCCGATACCAAGCAGATGCCACCCGTCGCCGAACAGTCCGTCATTTGCCCAATCTGTGGCGGAGGCTCCCACCGTCACCATGGAAATATAATACACAAGAAACATGATCGCCGCAAAAATCGGAAGCCCCAGAAAACGGTTTGTCACAATCCTGTCAATCTTATCAGAATTTGTCATCTTACCCGCAGATTTTTTCTTTAAGCATCCTTTGATGATACTCCCGATATAAACATAGCGCTCGTTGGTGATGATGGATTCCGCATCATCGTCCATCTCCTTTTCCGCCGCCTTGATGTCCTCCTCGATATGCTTCTGCACCGTCAGATCCAGACTTAACTGTTCTAACACCTTGTCGTCCCGCTCAAACAGCTTGATGGCATACCAACGCTGCTGCTCCTCCGGCAGCCCGTGTACCGCCGCCTCCTCAATATGGGCAAGGGCGTGTTCCACCGTCCCCGAAAACGTGTGCATAGGAACGGTCTTTCCGTTCTTCGCCGCGTCGATTGCCGCCTCCGCGGCTTCCATGATGCCGTTTCCTTTTAAAGCGGAAATTTCAAGCACTTTACAGCCCAACTGTCTCGCCAGTTCCGCCGTATTGATCTTGTCGCCGTTCTTCTCCACCACGTCCATCATGTTGACGGCAACGACAACCGGAATACCAAGCTCGGTAAGCTGTGTTGTCAAATATAAGTTTCTCTCTAAATTCGTGCCGTCAATGAGATTCAGGATCGCGTCGGGGCGCTCACCGATGAGATAATTTCTCGCCACCACTTCCTCCAGCGTATAGGGAGAAAGAGAATAAATACCCGGAAGGTCGGTGATGGTCACACCATCATGCTTTTTTAACTTTCCTTCCTTCTTTTCCACCGTGACACCCGGCCAGTTCCCGACAAACTGATTGGAGCCGGTCAGCGCATTGAACAGCGTCGTTTTTCCGCAGTTCGGGTTACCCGCAAGGGCAATTCGCATACTCATAACTTTTTCCTCTCCTTCTTATCCTTCTTATTAGTTTTTCCTAACTTTCAGTCTGAAAATAAAGGGGATAAACCCCTGCATGAATACCTTTTTACACACTTTCCACCTCAATCATTTCCGCGTCCGCTTTCCTGATCGAAAGTTCATACCCGCGGACAGTCACCTCAATCGGGTCGCCCAGCGGCGCCACCTTTCTTATCTGCACATCCACGCCTTTTGTCAGACCCATGTCCATGATACGGCGTTTGACCGCGCCCTCTCCATGGAGTTTTACCACCCGGACGGTATCGCCGACCTTTGATTCTCTCAGTGTTTTCATTTTGATAACTACACTCCTTTCTCTGTTGAAAATTTCAATTTTCAACCTGTCCTCCCACTTTTTATTGATACATTCAGCTCTATGCGGAGAATGCTGTTTTACAGGCATCCCTTTACGCGAAGCTTAGTACTTCCAAGTCAGCTTGCTGACTTTGCAGCCTGCTCACTTTGCGTCTCCGTCCTTTGGCAGACGTCTTTATAAGTACTTTCCGCGTTTTAGACCATGATCTTCTGCGCCATCTCCTTGCTGACCGCAACGCGGGAGTCCTTCACATTCACGATGACATTGCCCCCGATAGCGCTGACCACTGTG
>ERZ779622.81-NODE-81-length-67915-cov-12.654775_pt1 | contig 67915 bp, 66 predicted proteins | sample MGYA00514188_ERZ779622 | MGnify/ENA primary metagenome ERZ779622 (study PRJEB29562, sample SAMEA4376702) | mouse gut metagenome | isolation source: Cecum | study: EMG produced TPA metagenomics assembly of the A DSS colitis mouse model was used to assess the... | reverse complement strand
AATCCTGCTTGTATGCCCGTAAATCAAGGCTTTTTTGAGATAATCAACCATTTTCTTATAAAAATTAGAGAGATTGTTGATATTTGTAGTGGTAATAAATATGTTTTTGGGTAAATTGTACAAGTAATCTGCGAAAAAATGGCGAATATAACAAAATGACCAGAATACGCAAAAATGTATTGCAAAAAATACAAAATCCATTATAATTTAGATATGATTAAAATATTTTATTTTTGACAAAAATAAAATAATGAAGGCGTCTCCGCAGGACTGCGGGGCGGAAAAGTGAAGGAGGTATACAGATGAATACACAGTTAAAATATAATGAGCCTTGGATTTTGCAGAGGGCAGACCCTTTTATATGCAGGCAGGAGAATGGAAAATATTATTTTACGGCTTCTGTGCCGGCATATGACAGGATCATCCTGCGCTGCGCAGACACGCTTGCCGGCATTGCGGATGCGGAGGAAGTGACCATCTAGCACAAGCATGAATCGGGACCGATGAGCGAGAATATCTGGGCGCCGGAGCTTCATAAGCTGGACGGGAAATGATATGTGTATTATGCCGGCGGAGAGAAGGAGGACATCTGGAATATCCGCCCGTATGTGCTCGAGTGCGCGGACGAGGACCCCATGACAGGCACGTGGAGGGAGCTTGGCAAGATGCAGTGTGCAGACGAAGATGAGTTTTCCTTCCGCGCATTTTCATTGGATGCAACGGTGTTTGAAGATCACGGAAAGCGCTATTATGTGTGGGCGGAGAAGGTCGGCGTCGGCAGACAGATCTCCAATCTCTATATCGCCGAGATGGAGACGCCCAACAAATTAAAGACCGTTCAGGTACTTCTGACGACCCCTGATTACGACGGGAGAGAGTCGGCTTCTGGGTAAATGAGGGTCCGGCTGTCATCAAGCGGGATGGGAAAATATTCCTCACGTACTCTGCGAGTGAGACGGGAGCGCCGTACTGTATGGGAATGCTCACCGCAGACAGCGGCGCAGATTTGTTAGACCCGCTGTCGTGGAAAAAAGAGCGCTATCCAGTGCTGGCATCCGACCCTTCGATCGAAGTGTACGGCCCGGGGCACAATTCTTTTACCGTGGATGAGGATGGAAACGATATTCTCGTGTATCACGCCCGCAAGGAGAGCGTGATCGAGGGCGATCCGCTTTACAATCCAAACCGCCATACCATGCTGATGAAAGTGCGGTGGGAAAATGGCAGACCAATTTTTGACTATAAAAATTAAATATTGACTAAAATAAATTAGGAGGCACATAATACAATGGCGAAGCTTTATATCAATGAGAAAAATCAAAAAGGACATATCAATGCAGAGATTTACGGCAATTTCTCTGAGCATCTGGGCAGGTGCATCTATGAGGGGCTCTATGTAGGAGAAAATTCTGAGATACCGAACACAAACGGTATGCGAAACGATGTCGTTGCGGCGCTTCGCGAGATGAAGCTTCCTGTGCTCCGCTGGCCGGGCGGCTGCTTTGCGGACGAGTATCACTGGATGGAAGGGATCGGGCCAAAAGAATCCAGAAAGAAAATGATCAATACAAACTGGGGCGGCGTGATCGAGGACAACAGCTTTGGCACGCATGAGTTTTTTGAGCTTTGTGAGCAGATTGGATGCAAGACCTACATCAACGGCAATGTCGGGAGCGGGACCGTACAGGAAATGTCAGAGTGGATAGAGTACATGACCTTCGACGGGGTTTCCCCGATGGCGGAGCTGCGCAAAAAGAATGGCCATGAGAAACCGTGGAAGGTGGATTACTTTGGCATTGGCAATGAGAACTGGGGCTGCGGCGGCAATATGACACCGGACTATTATGCAAATCTTTACAGGAGATACCAGACCTTTGTGCGCAATTATAAGAAAGACGAGCACATTTTCAAAATCTGCGGCGGGCCCAATGTGGACGATACCTACTGGACAGAGCATGTGCTCAAGACCTGCTATGAAAATGCGCCGGAGGGTTCCCACGGATTTATGGACGGCTTGTCCATGCACTACTATGTACACCCGGAAGGATGGGAGCAGAAGGGAAGCGCCACAGAGTTTGACGAGAAGACATGGTACAAGACGCTGTGGAAGGCGCTCTATATAGAAGACTTGATTAAAATGCACACTGCGATCATGGACCAGTATGACCCCGAGAAAAAAATTGGCCTGATCTGTGATGAGTGGGGGACATGGTTTACCTGCGAGCCGGGCACGAATCCGGGATTTTTATACCAGCAGAACACGATGCGCGATGCCTTGGTGGCGGGGCTTTCGCTCAATGTGTTCAACAAGCACTGCGACCGCGTGAAGATGGCAAACATCGCACAGCTTATCAATGTATTGCAGGCAGTGATTCTCACAGACGGGCCAAGGATGCTGCTTACACCGACGTATCACGTATTTCATATGTACAAGTATCATCAGGATGCTGCGCTTCTTGAGAGCTATCTGGATGGCGCGAAAAAGATTGGTGAGGAGGAGGACTACATGGTTCCGAATCTTCAAGAATCCGTTTCGCTCGACAAGGACGGCATCGTGACCGTCACGCTCAACAACCTTTCTGTGACAGACAGTGAGGAGATGGAGATCGTCTTTGCAGAGCGTCATCCAGACCGTGTGACCGCAGCCATTGTCACGAATAAAATGGATGCGTACAATACCTTTGACAACCCCGATACCGTGAAGGAAGCGGTGTTTGAGGACTTTACGGTCACTGACAGAGGTGTCACTTTTACAATGCCCGCATGCAGCGTGGTACAGTTTCGGATAAAATAAATTTTACAGACAGGGAGTGTGTCATGGAGGGTGAAAAGAAGCACTGTTTCAAGTGCCTCCTGCGCGAGATGGACAAGGATGCCTACATGGAAAATTTATATGATTATATTCAGAGATTAGATCAAGATCTCAAAGCAGATCAGGCGCTCTATGAGGAGCGCCTGTCTGTGTGTAAGGCGTGTGATTATCTTGAGGACGGGATGTGCAGGGCGTGCGGCTGCTTTGTCGAACTGCGCGCAGTGATGAGAAAAAACGTTTGTTCCTATGGAAAATGGTAATAAAAGTGGTAAATAATGCTTCCCTTGCATATCTGTCATATTTAGTGTAGACTGTATATAAAAGAAAATTGTTGCAGAACACCATTATCAGTAATAAAAACAAACCGTTGCGGAATGTATTATCATATAGAGCATTGCATACCGGGCATGGAGGAACATTATGCAGACAAGACGAATCAGGACATTACATAAAATTATCACGGCGCTCCTTATTGTGACAATGATCTCCCTGACATCTGCGGGGGCGATGGGCGCGCTGTATGTGCGGGAAGCCAGTGAGGTCAGGCGCCTCAGAGGGGACGCAGATCAGGCGCTGCCCGTGCTGTCCGTGGATGTGGATAACCAGACGGCACAGAAGCAGGAGCCGGGGATGCCAAATCAGGACGTTCCTGCGGTGACAGAGGCGGCTGCCGCCGGAGAGGACAGTATGAGTGATGCGGACGCCACAGCGATTGCCGAGCTGATGCAGTCTAAGGAGGCTGAGGTTGAGCAGGCGATGAAGGACAGGATGAAAGCGCTCGTGACAGGGGAGGATGGAAGTCCACTCAAGATGCTCCGGTCTTTTTTCCCGGAAAATTTAATCTATTCTTTTGAAAATGAGTATGTGTTTGCGCCCGTGCTCGAGGAGGTCGAGAAACACAGCCTTCTCGAAGAGAATTTCCAAAAGACCGAGGAAGGTCTGATACAGTATGTGGAGAACGGTGCGGTCACCTCACACAAAGGGATTGACGTGTCGAAATATCAGGGGACGATCGACTGGTCAGCAGTCAAGGAGGAAGGGATAGAGTATGCCTTTATCCGGCTCGGATTGCGGGGATATGAGTCTGCAAAGATCGTTCTGGATGAATATTATGAAGCCAATATGAAGGGGGCAAACAGCGCAGGCGTCGCGGCAGGCGTCTACTTTTTCACACAGGCAGTTACCGTCGAGGAGGCAAAGGAGGAGGCAGACTTTGTGATAGAGCATCTGGCAGGTTATGATGTCTCCTGCCCGGTGGTGTTTGACGTGGAGCGGATCTCGGGCGGAAAAGGGCGCGCGGACCAGCTCACCAAGGAGGAGCGCACAGACATCACAATCGCGTTCTGCGAGGCGGTCAAGGCAGCAGGCTACACGCCGATGATCTACGGCAATGTGGTGTGTTTTACGCGGCTGCTTGACATGACGAAGCTCAATGACTATGAGAAATGGTATGCATTTTATGACGATTATATGTATATGCCGTACAATGTGAGCTGCTGGCAGTATACAGAGAAGGGACTGGTTGACGGCATACCCGGAAATGTCGATTTGAACATTTCATTTAAGACATGGTAAAACAAATAAGGAGAGGGTTTATATGAGCAAGGAAGTAAGCAAGGAAATCAAAGCGTTGCAGCAAATGATCGACGAGAGCAGTAAAATCGTCTTTTTTGGCGGGGCAGGGGTGTCTACCGAGAGCGGAATCCCTGATTTTCGGAGTGTTGACGGACTCTATAACCAAAAGTATGACTATCCGCCGGAGACAATACTAAGCCACACATTTTATATGAAAAAACCGGAGGAGTTTTTCCGCTTTTACCGCGACAAGATGCTCTGTCTCGACGCCAAGCCAAACACCGCGCACAAAGTGCTGGCAAAACTTGAGGCGCAGGGAAAGCTCACCGCAGTGGTGACGCAGAACATCGACGGACTGCATCAGGCGGCAGGCAGCAAAAAGGTGCTTGAGCTTCACGGCAGCGTGCTGCGCAATTACTGTGAAACATGCCATAAGGCATATGGCGTGGAGGAGATTGTAAACAGCACAGGGGTGCCCAAATGCTCCTGCGGCGGCAGAATCAAGCCCGATGTCGTCCTGTATGAGGAAGGACTTGACCAGTATACGTTACAGGAGGCAGTGCGCGTGATCAGCGAGGCGGATATGCTGATTATCGGCGGCACTTCGCTTGCAGTCTATCCCGCGGCAGGGCTGATTGACTATTATCAGGGAGACCGTCTGGTGCTGGTCAACAAGACGCCCACGCAGCGCGACACGATGGCGAATCTGGTCATCACAGGCAGCATCGGTGAGGTGTTTTCACAGATTGACCTGCATGAGTAAAAAGTTGCAGAAAGCAGGTAGTACAGATGGGATATGAATATGAAGTCGGTGATATCGTAAAATTAAAAAAACCGCATCCCTGCGGCAGCCCTGAGTGGGAAATTCTGCGGGTGGGTGCGGATTTCAGACTAAAATGCACAGGCTGCGGGCATCAGGTGATGCTGCCGCGCCGTCAGGTGGAGAAGAGCACAAAGGGACTGCGCAAAAAAAATTAGTAGAAAAAATTGACAAAAGCCTTGCAAAATATAAGAAAATATAGTATCATAAATTTTCGTGATATATAAATCCTTGCTTCTTTTCACAGAAGAGGCCAGAGACCAAAAGGAGGTAACAGAATGAACAAGTATGAATTAGCCGTTGTTGTCAGCGCAAAGCTTGAGGACGATGAGAGAGCAGCTACCATTGAGAAGGTAAAGAACATGGTTACAAAGCATGGTGGCACAATCACAAACGTAGATGAGTGGGGTAAGAAGAGACTTGCTTATGAAGTGCGTAAGATGAGAGAAGCTTTCTATTATTTCATTCAGTTTGACGGCGAAGCAAATGTTCCGGGTGAGATTGAATCAAGAATCCGTCTCATGGAAAACGTTGTCAGATATCTGTGCGTTAGACAGGACGAGAAATAGAGTGCGTGCCTGTTTGATGATACAGGGCGCTTAGTGGAGAACTTTTATATATGAATAAAGTAATTTTAATGGGACGTTTAACAAGGGACCCTGAGGTGAGATATTCGGCACAGGGTGAGAACCAGATGGCGATTGCGCGGTACACACTTGCAGTAGACCGCAGATTTAACCGCAATGGCGATGAAAACAGTGCAGATTTTATTTCCTGCGTTGCATTTGGCAAGACCGGAGAGTTTGCGGAGCGGTATCTGCGCAAGGGAACCAAGATTGCTGTGACAGGTCGGATTCAGACCGGCAGTTATACCAATAAAGATGGTGTAAAAGTTTATACCACAGATGTTGTTGTTGAAGATCATGAATTTGTTGAGAGCAAGAACAGTAATAGTTCCGATGGCGGTTTCGGGAACAGCAGTTACGGAAACAGCTTCGGGGGAGGCAGCAGCAGCCAGCCCGCAGCGCCGATGGCGGCAGGCGACGGCTTTATGAATATTCCAGACGGAATTGACGAGGAACTGCCGTTTAACTAAAATGCTGTTTGAGTGCTTGTAAGGATTGAAAGAATAGGAGGCTTTATCATGGCTTTTAATAAAACAGAAAAAGCTGATTCTCCAATGAAGAGAAGAGGCGGAATCCGTAGAAGAAAGAAAGTATGCGTATTTTGCGGTAAGGATAATGTGATTGATTACAAGGATACGGCAAAGTTAAAGAGATATGTATCGGAGAGAGGCAAGATTCTTCCCAGACGTATCACAGGAAACTGCGCAAAGCATCAGAGAGCGCTCACTGTGGCGATCAAGAGAGCACGCCATATCGCTTTGATGCCATACACGATTGATTAAGGAATTGTAAAACAGGAGAGACCAATGAACTGTCAGTAAGGTTTGTTGGTCTTTTTCGTACACAGCGTGCAGCGGAAAGGAGAACGCACAATGGCATATTCAACAGTAGTGGAAAATTTTCTAAGATATGTAAAGATCGACACCCAGTCGTCGGAGGAAACTTCGGACAAGGTGCCCTCGACGGACAAGCAGCGGACACTGGCAAAACTGCTGCAACAGGAACTGACAGCGCTCGGCGCGGCAAAGGTGCGGTATGATGAAGCGCACAGTTATGTCTATGCGGAGATTCCCTCCAATATAGAAGGCGCAGCGGACGTCCCCGCGGTCGGATTTATCGCACACATGGACACGGCGCCGGCTGTGAGCGGTGCAAATGTCAGTCCGAGAATCATTGAAGATTATGATGGAAACGATATTGTGCTGAATCAGGAGAAGAAGATCGTGACCTATGTGTCGGAGTTTCCGATGCTCAGGGACTGCAAGGGGAAAAAACTGATCGTGACAGACGGCAATACGCTGCTTGGCGGGGATGACAAGGCAGGTGTAGCGGAGATTATGGCGATGACGGCGTATCTGCTCGCGCACCCTGAGGTCAAACACGGGAAAGTCTGTGTCGGATTTACGCCGGACGAGGAGGTTGGAAACGGCGTCGAGTATTTTGACATCAAGGGTTTTGGCGCAGACTATGCCTACACGGTAGACGGCGGCATGCTGGGTGATCTGAGCTATGAATGCTTTCATGCGGCGGGCGCTGTCCTGACTGTCACGGGCAAGAGCGTTCATCCGGGCTACGCCAAAAACATTATGAAAAATGCGGTGAAGCTCGCCTATGAGTTTCATGCAGCGCTTCCAGATGAGTGCCCTGAGAACACAGAGGGCTATGAGGGCTTTTATCATGTGGACAGCATGAAAGGAACGGTCGAGCAGGCAGTGGCAGAGTATATTATCAGAGACCATGACAGGGCGAAGTTCGAGGAACGCAAAGCCGTTTTCCTAAAGACGGCGGAAATCCTGAACCAAAAATATGGTGCAGGGACGTTTCAGGTGAAGATCACAGATTCCTACTGCAATATGCGCGAGATGATAGAGCAGAACATGCAGATCGTTGACAATGCGGTGGAGGCGATGCGGCAGGCTGGCGTGGAGCCAAAGATCTCAGCGATACGGGGCGGGACAGACGGCGCCAGACTGTCCTTTGACGGCTTATTATGCCCGAATATATGTACAGGTTCCGAGGGACACCACGGCAGAAATGAGTTTGCCTGTGTGGAGGATTTGGAGAAGATTGTGGAAATTTTAATCAATATTATTACGATCACAACAAAGAAATCACATTTATGACGCAAAGAGACAAAATCTGCTATGGAACTTTTGTTAAATTAATGATATACTATTGATATGCGCAGGCGCATGGAAGGGACTGTTATAAAGAACTATTCCGAAACGCATTTGCGGGAGGTATCATACATGAAGCAAAAAGTGAAGTTAAAGGGACACCTGAAATCATACCTTCAGACTACCTTGATATTGGGAATATTGTTGGCGTTCGTGAATGTCGGGATCTATTTTCTGAATACAAAGGCAGGCATCTGTGTATCAGGATTTTTAGTGATTTACCTGTTGATGATGACTACTTTATTATATAAGAACAAGCCGGTCATTATGAATGAATTTATTAATTTTGCCACACAGTATGGTCAGATACAGAGAAAGCTGCTGCGGGATTTGGAACTACCTTATGTGCTGATGGATGACGACGGCAAGATTATTTGGACGAATGCAGCTTTTGAGCAGGTGGTACACAAAGAGAAAGGGTATCAGAAAGCAATCAATACCATTTTTACAGGAATCACAAAGGACAAGCTTGAATTTGAGCAGGATACACAGCTTGCGATCTCCTTTGAGGAGCATGAGTACATCTTTAAGATGAAGCGGATCTCTATCAAGGACGTGCTGGATAACAGCGAGGTGATCGAGAGTGCAGGGAATGAAAATTTCCTGATCGCAGGGTATCTTTTTGATGAGACCGATCTAAAGCACGCGCTCCGCGAGTGTGACGACCAGAGCCTTGCGGTGGGCATGATCTATATTGACAATTATGATGAGGCACTTGAGAGTGTGGAGGATGTCAGGAGATCGCTGCTTATGGCGCTCATCGACAGAAAGATCAATAAGTACATCACGTCGATAGACGGCATCGTCAGAAAGACGGAAAAAGATAAATATCTGGTGATTATGCGCAAGAGGGCACTGCTGAATCTGAAGGAATCCCGCTTTGATTTGCTGGAGGATGTCAAGACCGTCAATATCGGCAATGAGATGGCAGTGACCGTGAGCATCGGTGTCGGTGTGGATGCGGCTACATATGCACAGAATGCGGAGTTTGCGCGCACTGCAATCGACTTGGCGCTTGGGCGCGGCGGTGATCAGGCAGTGGTCAAGTCACCGGATTCCATCGTCTACTATGGCGGCAAGAGCCAGCAGATCGAGAAAAATACACGCGTGAAGGCAAGAGTCAAGGCAAATGCGCTACAGGAAATCATTACAAGCAAAGATAAGGTACTCATCATGGGACACCGGCTGGCAGACGCAGATGCGTTTGGTGCGTCCGTCGGCGTCAGCTGTATTGCGCGGGCAATCGGCAGAAAGCCGCACATTGTCATCAATGATATCACAACTTCTGTGAAACCGCTGGTGGAGCTGTTTCGGGATCGGAATATCTATGAGGAGGATTTTATCATAGGCAGCACAGAGGCGCTGGAGATCGCTGACAGCAGTACGGTGCTGGTGGTGGTGGATGTCAACAAGCCGAGTATTACAGAGTGCCCGGATTTGATTAAGAGCTGCAAGACAGTGGTGGTGTTAGACCATCACAGACAGAGCTCGGAGGTGATTGAGAATGCGACGCTCTCCTATGTAGAGCCTTATGCGTCGAGCACCTGCGAGATGGTCGCAGAGGTGCTTCAATATATCGCCGGTACCGTCAAGGTGCGCAGCAACGAGGCGGACTGTATGTATTCGGGCATCATGGTTGACACCAATAATTTTACGGCGAAGACAGGGGTCAGAACCTTTGAGGCAGCGGCATTTTTAAGGCGCTATGGGGCAGATGTGACAAGAGTCCGCAAGATGTTCCGGGATGGCGCGCAGGAGTACAAGGCAAAGGCAGAGACCGTGCGCAATGCCGAGATTTATAAGAATGCCTATGCGATGGGCATGTGTCCCTCGGAGGGGCTTGACAGCCCGACAGAGATTGGCGCACAGGCCGCCAATGAGCTGCTTGGCATCAACGGCATCAAGGCGAGCTTTGTCGTGACAGAATACAATGGGAAGATTTATATTTCAGCCAGATCGATTGACGAGGTCAATGTACAGATTATCATGGAGCGTCTGGGCGGCGGCGGGCATATGAATATTGCAGGCGCACAACTGACAGACACGACGCCGGAGCGGGCAATCTTTGTCGTGAAGGAGACCTTGAACCAGATGCTAGAAGAGGGCGCCATTTAATTACAGAAAGGACAAAATATCATGAAAGTAATATTGTTGGAAGATGTAAAATCCGTAGGAAAAAAAGGAGATCTGGTGGAACTCAAAGAGGGCTATGCCAAGAACTTTATCATTCCTAAGAAACTGGGCGTGGAGGCGACAGACGCAAACAGGAATACATTGAAACTGCAAAAGCAGAACGAAGAGAAGATTGCAAAGGAACAGCTTGAGGCGGCAAAGGCGCTGGCAGCAGAGCTCGAACAGATGACCGTTAAGGTGGAAATCAAGGGCGGCGAGGGTGGCAGAACCTTTGGCTCTGTGTCCTCAAAGGAGATTGCCAAGGCAGTTGCAGACCAGTATGGCAAGGAGATTGACAAGAAAAAGATACAGTTAAACGAGGCGATCAAGATGGCTGGAACCCACGAGGTCACGGTAAAGCTGCACCCCAAGGTATCGGCCAGCCTAAAAGTGCATGTCGCGTGCGTGTAGGAGGTCTGTGCTATGCCGGAAATGGATGAGGCAGTCTTAAAGAGAGTTCTGCCGCACAGCATCGAGGCAGAGCAGTCGGTCATCGGCTCTATGCTGATGGACAAAGAGGCGATTACCATCGCAAGTGAGCAGATCAGCGGCGAGGACTTTTATGGGAAGCAGTACGGCATTCTCTTTGATGCGATGGTGGAGCTCAACGATGAGGGAAAGCCGGCAGACTTGGTGACCTTGCAGGAGCGGCTCAAGGAGAAGGGCACGCCGCCGGAGATCTACAGCATGGAGTACATAAGGGATGTGATGGCTGCTGTGCCGACATCCGCACATATCAAGCACTACGCAAACATTGTGGCGGAGAAGGCAGTCCTTCGAAAACTGATCCGCGTCAATGAGGATATTGCAAATAGCTGTTATGCGCAGAGTGAACCGCTCGAATCTATTCTAGAGACCTCAGAGAAAAACATCTTTGATATCATACAAAAGCGCAACAGCGGCGATTTTGTACCGATCAGGCAGGTTGTCATGAATGCCATGAATCTGATCGAGGAGGCCTCTAAGAACAAGGGGGCTGTGACAGGGATTGCGACAGGATTTTTGGATTTGGATTACAAGACCGCAGGAATGCAGCCGTCTGATCTTATTTTGGTCGCGGCGCGTCCCTCGATGGGAAAGACAGCGTTTGTGCTGAACATCGCACAGCATGTAGCATTCCACGACGGCAAGTCTGTTGCGATCTTTTCGCTCGAAATGTCAAAGGAGCAGCTTGTAAACCGTCTGTTATCCTTGGAATCCAAGGTAAATTCGCAGGCGATCCGTACAGGCAATATGAAGGATGATGAGTGGGAGCGCCTGATTGAGAGCGCGGATGTGATCGGGAAATCAGGGCTTTTGATTGACGATACACCGGGAATCAGCATCGGTGAGCTGCGCTCCAAATGCAGGAAATTCAAGCTCGAATATGATTTGCAGATGATTATCATTGACTATCTGCAATTGATGTCAGGCTCTGGCAAAAATGAGTCGAGACAGCAGGAAATCTCGGACATATCGAGATCGTTAAAGGCACTTGCGCGAGAGCTGCATGTGCCAGTGATTGCGCTCTCGCAGCTCTCGCGGGCTGTCGAACAGCGTCCAGACCACAGACCGATGCTCTCTGACTTGAGAGAGTCGGGCGCGATTGAGCAGGATGCGGATGTCGTGATGTTTATCTACCGCGATGACTACTACAATAAAGACACGGAGCTCAAGAATGTGGCGGAGATCATTATCGCAAAGCAGAGAAACGGCGCGATTGGCACGATCAATCTGGCGTGGCTGCCGGATTATACACAATTTGCCAATCTGGCAAAATAAAATTATCTGACGATTTACAAAAGAGGACATGGGAAATCAGACACATGTTCTCTTTTTTTGCACACGGGCATCATGACCCTCATATAAAAATGAAGAAAGGAGTTTAAGAAGTGGTAAAGGAAAAGTATTTGATCAACGAAGCTGCGAAAGAGGTACATGTGGAGTCACATGTTCTAAGGTACTGGGAGGAAGAGCTGGAACTGCCCATCAAGAGAAATGAGCAGGGACACCGAATCTATACACAGGAGGATATTGACCGGTTTATCGATATTAAGAATCTAAAGGACCAAGGTTTACAGCTCAAGGCAGTCAAGACGTTATTAGATCGAGTACAGAGTGATGATGGAGGCGGAGAGGATATGAGGGCAGACAATCCTTTTGCACAAAAGCAGTTGACAAAAATATCAAAAATGGGGGAGTCAAAGATGACAGCGTTAAAGAGTGCGGACGATGCAAAGTGGAATGAGCGTTTTGGCAGCAAAAAGCAGGAGCTTGCTGCGGCCGAGACCGTTTCAGCAGAAGAGGAGGACAGGCGCAGTATGAGCAATATGATACAGATCAAGGAGATGCGCTCGCTCGATGAAGTGCCTGAGTGTACCAAGGAGACAGCGGTCAGCGATGAGGCAAAGGACCAGACAATGCGGTTGCAGTACTTATTCCAGAAGCTGATCAAAGAAGCCGTTGCTGCCAATAATGAGGAGATGGCAAATCAGCTCGTAGAGCGTATCACAGAGAATGTGAAGGGCGACTTGTGCAAGGAGCTTGACTATCAGTTCCGGCTGATGGAGGAGCGCGATGAGGAGCGTGTGGCGAGCAGGCATGAACAGGAGGACAAGCGCAATGAGGAGTATTACAAGCGAATTGATGAACTGCTCAGGCAGTACAGCGGAAAAAATATGAAGCTAAAAGAGAAAAATAAGGAGAAAAATAAGGAAAAAACGAAAGAGAAAACAATCTTGTTTCCAAATTCCAAAGAGAAGGGAGAACCCAAAGCCAAAAAAGAATTTCATTTGTTCCGAAAGGCTGTGGAAGCAAAAATTGAATAAGAATGTATAAAAAGGTGTTGCAGTGCGTGCAACACCTTTTTGCATGTTTATGAACTGTATGTCTTATGCCTGCTCGATGGAACCTGTAGGGCATGCGCCTGCGCATGAACCGCAGTCAATGCACTTGTCAGCATCAATCTCAAACTTGCCATCACCCATGCTGATTGCGCCTACTGGGCACTGGGACTCGCAAGCCCCGCAAGAAACACAAGCATCTGAAATCTGATATGCCATAATACAAAATCCTCCTTCTACCATTTGTTGTTTGCAACGTTCCGGCAATGTACAGAGATATCAATGATAAGTATGATAAAATGCCGCCGGATTGTCACAGTTACCTGTTTCCTGACAAGTACCATAAAGTACTTGTCAATATTCATATTTTAATATAATTTAGACTGAAATACAAGGCAAAATGCGTAAATAATTCTATAAATCATAATTATTTTACAGGCAGTCCCCGCCGCTCGCGGATACCGTTCAGGATATGCTGCTTGAGCTCAGGAATTTTGGACTTGTCCATCTCAGGGACGCCCTCAAGCGGATACTTTATGCCCAGTTCGTCATATTTTTTCTTGCCCATTGTGTGATAGGGGAGGACATCGAGCGCTTTGAGGTTCTTGAGTCCGCCGATAAAGTAGCCCAGCCGGTGCAGGTCATCAGGATTGTCCGTGATGCCGGGCACAACGACATGGCGAATCCAGATTTCCACATTTTTGCTGTCAAGGTATTCTGCAAAGGCGAGGATACCGTCGTTTGGCTGTTTCACCAGCTCTTTGTGCTTCTCCGGGTCAATGTGCTTGATGTCGAGCATCACAAGGTCTGTCACCTCGCAGAGTTTGTCCAGCTTGGCAAGCCACTCGGGATTGCCGTCTTGGCGGTAGGCAATGCCGGAGCTGTCCAGACAGGTATGGATGCCGCGCTCGTGCGCCATCGTAAAAAGTTCCAGCAGAAAGTCAAGCTGCATCAACGGCTCGCCGCCTGTCACAGTGATGCCGCCGCCCTTGTAAAACGCTTTGTTGCGCTCATAATTTTCTAAGATCTCGGCAGGTTCCATCAGCGTGCCGGCATTCATTTCCCATGTGTCGGGATTGTGACAATACGCACATCTCATTGGACACCCCTGCACAAAAACCACATAGCGGACACCGGGACCGTCCACGGTGCCAAAAGATTCTAAAGAATGTATTTTTCCTTGCATAGTATCAACCTTTCCTGTATCATTATAATTTGATCTATTCACATTATACCCTATTTTCGACAGAGGGGATACTGTTTTTTATAAAAAGTTTTGGGACACAATGAAGAGGTGCTGCGTCTAATGAGTATAAGAGAGGAGGGAGAACAGGAATGAAAAGTTTGGTAAAGCGTGCCCAAAAGGGAGATGCGGACGCATTTACACAACTGATGCAGTCCCAGATGCAAAATATGTACAAGACGGCAAGGGCAGTCCTAAAGAATGATGAGGATGCTGCGGACGCCATTGCAGACACGCTTCTGGCGTGCTGGGAGAAAATCGGGCAGCTTCGCAGGGCGGAATTTTTCCGCACTTGGATGACGAAAATTCTCATCAATAAATGCAATGATATCCTGAGAAAAAGAAAGGATTTGTATTTGGACAGCACAGCACAGGAACTTCCGTCACAGACGCAGGAGTATAACACCGTCGAATGGATGCAGGTGATGAAGAGTCTGGATGAAAAGTACCAGTTGATCATGATTTTGTACTATGTGGATGGACTGACTGCAGTGCAGATCAGTGAGGTGCTGCAAATGCCGGCAAGTACGGTGCGGACGAGACTGGCAAGAGGGCGGCAGCAGATTGCGGAAGCGTACGGCACATCACAACAGCGTAAAAACACGACAGTGCACCTTCAGCAGGAAGGAAACTGTTTGGAATCGTGACCGGAGGGCGGTCAGAGAATGGAGGCAGAACATGAAAATAGATAAAACAGATAAAATAAAGGAGACATTACAGATGGAGATCGCGCTGCCCGCAGTTGTCCAGCAGAGAGCAGATGCCGTGTTTGAACAGATTCAGAGGGAGCACACAGGAAAAGGAGAAAAGAGGATACGAAAAAGCATGTGGGGAACCGTGGCGGCAGCGATGCTGGCGCTGAGTACAGTGACTGTGTGCGCAGCGGCGTATATGAATTGGAGCAGCGGTATGGAAGAACAATTTGACGCCACAGATGAGCAGAAAGCATTTCTGGAAGAGCAGGAGATGGTAAAGCCGATGAGCAGCAGCGTGACCAAGGAGGGCGTTACAGTCACAGCGCAGCAGAGCATTGCGGACAGCCGCTTTGCGCATCTCTCATTTCGCGTTGAAGGCTATGAGGTGAAGGAGGGGGGTATCTTGCAGCCGGATTTTGAGACGGTGCATGTCACGGTGGACGGCAAAGAAGGTTTTGTGCTAAAACATGCCTTTTTTAACAACTGGCATATAACAGATGACGAGCGCACGTACACCAACGATGACACGCCGATACAGGAGCGCAGGGATGGAACGCTGGTGGAGCGCTACAGGAACGATGACGGCAGTATGGAGTATATTATTACGGTTATGAAGGACTTTGAGGAGCACAGTCTGATCGGAAAAGAAGTGCATGTGGAGCTTGAGAATCTGGGGACGCATGTACGGTATTCGAACGCCTACAGAAAGGAGATTGAGGCAGTGTGGAGCTTTGACTTTACGCTGGATGGCTCCGATCAGGTCAGAAGTGAAGAGATGTCACAGCCATTGGGAGACAGCGGCGCCACAGTGACCCAAGTCGAATTATCGCCCATTTCCTTCTATGTAGAGTATGAGTATGCGTTACCGTCAATAGAAATGAAAGCAAATCATGGTGTCTGGACGTTTGGAGGAGTGCCGCCGCTCGTTGGCGTTCGTCTGAAAGATGGCACAATGATTACCGGGGTAATGGGCGGCGCTTCAGAGGGGTATTCGGACAATGCTGGAATCTATGTATATTACGGGACAATCAACCGGATTATAGACCCACAGGAGGTGGATACGCTGTTGTTTAGTAAGTCCTCCCTATATGAGATGGAGGGAACGCGCCCTAAGGAAGAGTATTATTTTGTTCCTTTTTAGGACTTTTATCCAAAATTAAAATGATAAACTGGGTTGAAAATGCATGCTTTTATATAGAGGTATTACAGCATTGTGAATTATACACAAAATCAAGTAAAATGCAATGTAAATATACTATAAAATTGAATTAAAAATAGCTTTACATCCCCGCTAAAAAAAGTAAAATAGGAATAGTAGGTAATCGTGGTAGAGCATTAACATACCGGTTTTTCAATTAATGGAGGAAGATACAATGGATAGTAGGATTCGATGCGAAATGTCTCAGTCTGAGAGTCTGATCATGGAGTACTTGTGGAAAAATGATGAAGGTAAATGTTTTAGTGAAATTATGGAATATCTGAACGGGGAATTGCAGAAGAACTGGAAGAAGCAGACGATCAATACGTTTATCAGGCATTTGATTGACAAGGGTCTTGTGACAGCGGAAGCAACCCAGAAGAGCAGACGTTATCATGCGGCATTGACACCTGTACAGTTTGCGCGCGGCAAGGCAAACAAAATTCTCGCGGACTATTATAATGGCTCTGTCCAGACCTTTTTGTCAGCACTTTCAGGCGGAAAGCAGCTCAGCAAAGAGCTGGCAGACGAGCTGCAAAAGATGGTGGAAGCAGATCTTAATTGACAGGAACATCAATCGGACAATTCGTGCACCTGTGTGCATAAAAACGCTGGAAATCTTGATTTCCAGCGTTTTTTACATCTTATATTCAGATTAGATCGCCTCGTGGAATGTACGAGAGATGACATCTGCCTGCTGCTCCGGTGTCAGCTTAATAAAGTTTACAGCATATCCAGATACACGGATTGTCAACTGAGGATAGTTCTCAGGATGCTTCTGTGCATCTAACAGCGTGTCTCTGTTTAATACGTTTACATTGAGGTGGTGTCCACCCTTTGTAGCATAACCATCTAATAAAGAAACTAAGTTATCAACCTGTGCTGCATTATCTACTGCCATAGTTCTATACCTCCTATTAATTCATAAAATTACTCATGATCCAATCCCTCGTGAAGTGTCGGAACACTGCACGCCATCGGATTGCTGGAACAGTCTGTACATCCAAGAGTCTGGACTTCTTTCGTGGAAGCGTCCTCGCTGACATCTACATTGAAATGTCCGACAGCCTTCTCACCGGAAAATCCGGCATCAAGCTGAGATACAAGGTCGTCAATCATTGATTTCTCATCCATAGATACACCTATTCCTCTCTATGATATGGCAGCTACAGGCTGTATCCTGCGGCTGCCATGGTTTTTAGTTGTTCAGGTCAAGCTCGATATCGCCAGAGAATACCTTTGCTTCCTTGCCAAGAGCGTTCGGAATAATGGTAAAGGTATTGGAGATACCATCCTGTGCATCCTTGAACGGAAGTTTTGATACAGAGGACAGAGAAGCTACTGCACCATGTGTATCACGTCCATGCATTGGGTTTGCACCCGGAGCGAACGGCTGTCCCTTCTTACGTCCATCTGGTGTATTACCTGTAGCCTTACCATAAGTTACATTGGATGTAATTGTAAGGATAGAAGTGGTAGGAACACCATTTCTGTAGGTGTGATGTCTTCTGATCGCGGTCATAAACTTATGAACAACATCCTGAGCGATCAGGTCAACGCGGTCATCGTCATTACCATACTTAGGGAACTCGCCTGTTGTCTCGAAGTCAACGATGATGCCGTCCTCGTCACGGATTGCCTTTACCTGTGCATACTTGATTGCAGATAAAGAGTCAGCAACGATGGAAAGTCCAGCAACACCTGTAGCGAAGTATCTCTTCACGTCTCTGTCATGAAGTGCCATTTCTGCTCTCTCGTAGCAGTACTTGTCATGCATATAGTGGATGATATTGAGTGTATTTACATACACATCTGCCTGCCACTCAAGCATATCCATGAACTTGCTGTACACATCATCATAATCAAGGATATCACCCTCAACAGGACGATATTTTGGTCCAACCTGTTTCTTGGTAACTTCGTCCACACCGCCATTTAAAGCGTAGAGCAGACATTTTGCAACGTTTGCACGAGCGCCGAAGAACTGCATTTCCTTACCGATTACCATAGAAGATACGCAGCATGCGATACCGTAGTCATCACCGTGTGTCACTCTCATCAGGTCATCGTTCTCATACTGGATAGAAGAAGTCTGGATAGACATCTTAGCGCAGTATCTCTTCCAGTTCTCAGGAAGTCTTGTAGACCAGAGTACAGTTAAGTTCGGCTCTGGGCTGGGTCCGAGGTTTGTCAGAGTGTTCAGGTAACGGAAGGACATCTTTGTAACCATAGGACGTCCGTCTACGCCGACACCGCCGAGGGACTCTGTTACCCATACCGGGTCGCCAGCGAAGATCTGGTTGTATTCCGGTGTACGAGCGAACTTGATGCAGCGCAGTTTCATGATAAAGTGGTCAACGAACTCCTGGATCTGCTCCTCTGTAAAGGTGCCGTTCTTTAAGTCTCTCTGTGCGTAGCAGTCAAGGAAAGTAGAAGTACGTCCAAGGGACATTGCAGCGCCGTTCTGCTCCTTAACAGCACATAAGTATCCGAAGTATGTAGCCTGAATTGCTTCCTGTACGTTGGTAGCCGGCTTAGAGATGTCGCAGCCGTAAGAAGCAGCCATTTCCTTCATCATCTTGAGTGCGATCATCTGCTCGGAGAGCTCTTCGCGCAGACGAATCACGTCGTCTGTCATCACGCGTCCTGTAGAATCCTTCTGAGCCTGCTTATCCTCGATCAGTCTGTCGATACCATAGAGAGCAACTCTTCTGTAGTCGCCGATGATACGTCCACGTCCGTAAGCATCAGGAAGACCTGTGATGATGTGTGAAGAACGGCATGCTCTCATCTCCTGATTGTAAGCGTCAAAACATCCTGCGTTGTGTGTCTTTCTGTGTGTAGAGAAGAACTCACTTACCTCAGGATCTACTTCGTAGCCGTTGTCTGAGCAAGCTTTCTCTGCCATTCTGATACCGCCGTATGGCTGCAATGAACGCTTGAAAGGCTTGTCTGTCTGGAATCCAACGATTGTCTCCTTGCTCTTGTCGAGGTATCCCGGACCATGAGAAGTAATCGTAGAGATCACTTTGGTATCCATATCAAGAACACCGCCGGCTTCTCTCTCCTTCTTCTGAAGATCAAGAACCATGTCCCATAAATCCTTTGTGTTCTGTGTAGGTCCTGCTAAGAAAGACTCATCTCCGTCGTATGGTGTGAAGTTCTTCTGAATGAAGTCACGCACGTTAATTTCGCTTTCCCATTTGCCACCTACAAAATCTTTCCATTCTGGTCTCATTTTGCAAAGCCTCCTAAAATATAAATTTAAATTTCATGCGGTAGAACACCGCCAGTTACTAAGTTTAGAATGAATCCTGTCTCACATTCATAACTGTATTATATCCTCAATTTTGTATACACGTCAACACTATTCTTTGTACTTTTTTGTGTACAGAGGGGAAATTTTTATTAAAATTTTGTGAATTATCACAAAGGGCGTAAACATAGTATTGAGGGGGAGAAAATAACAGAGCCGCTTGCAAAACAAGCAGCTCTGGTGTATAATCTACTTAGAAAGGTCTATCGGATACGATCTTCCGATATGCCCTCAGTGTTGAATATTATAATAAAGAAATAAGCATCCTAGACTTTAGGCGGTTCAGGGATGCTTATTTTTTATACTCATGGGCACCACCCTCCTTCGTAAGACTAGAGGGCACCATACAGAACTAAGGTTCTTGGGAAACGCATCCTAACTTTCTTTTTAATTACACAACCCTATTTTAACATGAATACAGGTATTTCTCAATATGCATCTTTGTGATATATTATATATAGAAGTGTTGAGCGTCGAAAAAGGATTTAAAGGAGCTGTCAGAATTTGAACAATTTATTAAAAGCGGAATTTTTTAAACTGCACAAGTCTTTTGGCTACAAGGTTCTGCTTGCGGTCTGTGTCTGCATTGGTGTGATTTTTGGCATTGTGGTCATTCGAAATGGCTCTGGGGCAAGAGGGGCAGATTATGCTGCGATTATGGGAAGCGGGTTTTTATATAATGTGGTGCTGGTCTCGGTCTTTGCCGCAGGCTATATTGGAAGTGCATATTCAAACCGCACATTTGCCGCAGAGATAGCATGCGGTGCTTCTCGAAGGGAACTTTTTACGGCAAAATCCATCGTGTTTTTCATCGCAATACTGCCGTTGATACTTGTCTATGATCTGGTGACAATATGTATACTCACAGTGCAGAACGGTTTTGGGATGCCGTGGAATATGGAGACCATCCGTTTCCTTACGCAAAGGATTGTTTTCAGCATTTTGTGTAATTATTCTATGGGGAGCTGTATCCTGCTCAATGCATATCTGGTAAAAAATCAAGTTGCAGCAATCGGGTCAGCAATTGGCAGTCTGTATCTGCTGAATCAATGCTGTATCAATGAGCGCAATCCGATGCTGCTAAAGGTCTGGCAGTTCACGTTTTTTTACCAGATTGACAGTTGGAACGCCTCCGTGCGTCCTATGCATTTTCGGGTTCCATTTGGAACGGTGGTTTTGTCCTCACTTATTGCGATCGCAGGAATGACGATTCTGGCGGGATGGAGCTTTCAAAGAAGGGATTTAAGATAGGACAGACCAGACCATATTCAGCAGGAGTGCGTATTGAATGGATAGTTGAAAATGATCTATGGAAGAAGACCGTGCGGAGCGATACATCAAAAACATAGAAAAATCAATAAAATGAGGCATTCTGCTATTCAGTAACGATAATCATAAATACTGTTGTAAAAAATATAATAGATATAATCTGCATAGTATGTTATACTGTATAACAGATGAGAGAAAAGGCGAATCAATTTGGAAATGTAAAATTTATTAAGGAGGAACTGGATATGATGGCATTGGCAGGAACAATACAAGGAAATACAGTAATTATCGACAATGATAGTATAACTAATTATGATGGGAAAGATGTAATCCTGACAATTCTTGACCATCCATATAAAGCGGATAGGAAAAAGATTAACTGGGATAAATATGGAATGGAAACAGAGCGTGGAAGGTGTGTTGAAGAATATATGGAGGAAATAAGGAACAATGATAGAATTTAAACGTATTTATATAGATACATCTCCATACATCTATTATCTGGAAAAGAATCCTCAGTAAAGCGATAAACTAAAGAATTTTTTTATAAAAAGTTATTATTCCGGTAAAGAGTTTGTAACATCGACAATTACAGTAGAGGAATATGCTATTGTTCCATATCGGGAGAAAAATGAAAAACTTTTGCATGATTTTGATATGCTTTTGGAGGACACCGGAACAGATATCATAGATATTACAAAACCAATAGCGAAAAAGGCGGCTGAAATCCGTGCATATTATAGTAAGTTTAAGGCAATGGATGCTCTACAGCTCGCTGCCGCAGTAATTAGTGGCTGTAATGTGTTTCTTACAAACGACAAGCAGCTGCGGCAGTATACGGAAATAGCGGTTATGACTATGGATGATCTATGAAATACTTGTATAGTATGAATATAACATGTCTTTTAATATCCCGTTCAAAATGCTCTATTAGGCAGAACATCTACGATACATTTAAGAATGCTGAATTTAAAAGGGATTTAAAGCCATGTGTGCCGCAGAAGTCAAACGAGGATGGATATGCAGGAAAAGTCTGCAACAAGTCAACCAATAGAAAAAGAAAAAATGACCAATGATTTGATACAATGCATTATCACCAGTCACTTTTGTAAAAGAAGGTATTATGAACGATTTTATAAGGATACAATAAATCAATTCTCATTAGTATTGGAAGAATGATAAGACTTTATCTGTATAAAAACTGTATACTGATTGCAAGGGACAGAATTGGCAAATTAATTTGCTGGTTCTGTCCCTTGATTGATTGGCAAAAAATATGTACATTGTGTACTATGAGAATATAGTTGATGGAAAATTAGAGTAAAGATAAGCTTGGCTTTGCATTGGTGGGGGGGCAGATCTTACCCTGTAGGTTATAGTGAGGAGATATATCAGGTTAAGATGTTGTTGTAAATGAGGGGGAATGTTTATGACTGTTAATATTGTGACAAATACTTGTTTTGTTTCTGAAGCACATGAATTGGATAATGCTAATCAAACAATAGTTGAAAATTCGAATGTACTAGAATTAGAGGATTATGAGGAACCAATCATAGAGACAAATGAAGAATTACAGGAATTTAAAACAAATACTGAACCCCGCGACATACCATTTGAGATTGGTGCAGTTATTGATAATGATATTAAACAAATTGATGGAATAGAAGCAGGTAGTATAGCTAATATTTCAGAATTAGAAAGTATGCCCCAAATGTTAGCAGATCTTGAGCCGAATACAGATCCTAATAATGCATATGGATCCAGATATTTTTCCTGTGTGATTGGTGAAGGAATTTATTATTTTGCCGTATTGGGTTCATCAGGAAGTGGGGCGTTTATTCTTGATTTCTTTGAAAATACAAATTATGTTGATCGAGAAATTAACGATACTGCTGCTCAGATTATAGGTTCTGAAGCTGGACAGGTAGAAAGAAGAGCTACTGGAATTATTGACACGATGCGAGATGTGGATTATTATAAAGTAGTATTGAATACACTAACACTGGTTAATATTAAGTTTAGATTTCCTCAAAACCATGTCCTGATGTGGGTCAATACAGATTCTTCCGCAGATAGAATTGTTTATGATAATGGCGATAATATTTTGGGAGCAGGAGAACATTATTTGGCGGTATATAATACAAAAGGGAAATTTTTTCTTGGAGAGGGCACATATACTATATCAATCAATGTAATTGTAGGAGGGTTAACGAAAGATTTCAATGCAACAGGGTATAAATATTATCCCGAGTATCAAGCAATTTTGCAGTTTTACCCAAATAGATCCAGATACTTTTTGAATGGTATACGTTATAGAAATTGCAACAGAGAATGGACAGACTGTTTTTGGCAGTAAGGTTATCACAAAAGATAATGTGAAAGATATTAAAGATATTACTCGTGCAGTAGTCGCAGTTGATGCAATTACAGGAAACATAGTAGATATACGCGATCCTTTGATTCAGTAGTGGTATTTATGAGAATATAGGAAACAACTCTATAAAATTATTAATTGTAGTAAAGGAGTACAAGGGGGAATCATCATGATAAGGGTACAAACACCGTACAAATGGACACAAAGCTACGCAGAACAATGCAAAATGAAACAAGGCACGTTTGCGGCAGCAGATTATGGTTTGCAGCAGGAGGAGGCTGCGGTCGTCGAGATCTCACCGGAGGGCATGGCATCTGCGCGCAGGACTGCCGCTGCGCAGTTAGAAGATCAGACACAGACACAGATACAGACACAAGCAGAGGAGCAAGCGCCAATTGAGCGAACGGGAGAGGGAACGACAGTGACAGCGCGGTCGATTGAGAAGCTGGTAGAGACCGTTCTTGGCGGCGGGGAAGTGAGCGCAGAGGAGGAGCAGCGTCTGAATGAAGCGCTGCCGAATTTGATTCAGAGACAATATGCTGAAATGTGTCGTTTTCGCTTGCAGGACGAGCGGAACGAATCAGAGAGCGAAAAGCAGCAGAAACTATTGGAAGAGGAAATGAAAAATAATATTCTCATGCATCAGAACGCATTAAAGGATATGAAACAGGCAATAGAGAAGCAGCAGCAGGAGGAGGCTGCCAGACAGGACGCAGAGGATGCACAGAATGCGGATACTGTGGCAAACAAAGCCGCAGAGGCGGAGATGATCGAGGACAGTTTGGATAGTCTGGACAGTTATCAGCAGGAGATCAGCGAAGAGACGCAGGAGCAAGAACTTGTCAAAGGAAACGTGTCAGACGGCACGGAGGAGGCTGTAGTTCCCGATGAACAAAAAGCTGCAGCGCGGAGAAAGGTGCTGCGGTACGATGCCAAAAATAAAGGAAACTTAGATGAGATTGACAGCCAGCGGCTTGACGAATCCGATGAACAGAGGGATTACAGCCGGATGCTGGACGACAGCTACCAGCAGACTATGCTGGTGTTTGAACATGATGATTTTGACCTTCGTGAGCGGGTCGGAGCATATCAGAATTTTTTAGAGGAATCCAAAGAGATTGCGGTGAACAGGGAAATCGCGGAGTACCAGAAGATGTATGATTTCCGCGCGGCGACAGACTTACAGATCAAGGCGTTGTCCGATACCGGGGTGCAGACGGCGGCAAAGGTTTCTGAGAAAGAGCAGAATCGGCGCCAGAATCAGGCTGTCGTGCAGGATTATATGAGAGGCATGGGACAGGAAATCGTGGAGCAGGCAGCCAAAAAGAAAATAAAGACTGTGACAGATGATGCAAAGAGATCGGACAAATTAGAGCATACACGGGAAGAATAGTTACTGTTCACAGGTCAGGAATGCGCTGAACTGCGCATTCCGTGAAAAAACGTACAGCTTGAAAAGCAAAAATCCATTTGCATAACGAACGAAGTTCGTATTGCAATTTTTGCATGGATTTTTGCCTGTTACTGGAACGCAGTGAACAGTAACGAAGAGTGCGTATTGAATGAAACCTCTTGATTAAATCTTTGAAATATATTATAGTAATTGTGGTAACGGCGAATAAATTACCGCAATTCAGGCACAATAAGAAAAAAGTGTCAGGGATAAACAAATGACAGGAGGAAATCAGAATGGCAGAGATCACGAGAGATATGACAATTGGTGAGATTTTGAGGACAAAGCCGGAGGTGGCGCCAGTGCTCATGGAGGCTGGGATGCACTGTCTGGGATGCCCGTCCGCACAGGGCGAGTCCTTAGAGGAGGCGGCAATGGTTCACGGCATGGACATTGATGCGCTGATGGATAAGATTGCAGCGCTCGCATAACTGCAAGTGCTGTGTGAATCAAAAAAAGTCTGCGACAAAAGTCGTGGACTTTTTTTGATTCAGATGATTATACGAGGGACAATGCCTGAACTGCTTTGTCCTTGATGACGGGCTCGAAATGCTCCTCCATATAGGCTTCGTTCGCAGAGGCAAGCTTCTCAGGATTACCATATTCTGAGAGCATATTACAGATCTTGTTAAACTCTTCCGGGGTGTGGTCTGACTGCGTGACAACCAGCAGATAACCAGAAGATTTCTCGTTCTTGTAGAGTGAGTTCTTGCCGTTGTAATGCTGTGCCAAGATGTGGGCAAGGCGTGTCACCTGATTCAGAGACTCAAAGCCGTAAATGCGTGTCAGGTCGATGCCGACAGCCTGCTTTGCAGTAGCCGGGGACTTGAGCTTTGCCTTGTCAGCACCGTTTAAAGTCTCGGCAGTGGCTTCAGCGAGATGACCGTCATGAATCTTCTTAAAGAGGTCCAGTACGTCATCAGCGCCTTCAGAGAGGCTCTGAAGCATACTGTCAAGGGTATTCCCAAGGTCGTCGTCCTCATATTCGTCATGAACAGAAGGCGCAAACTTCGAGAAGCGAGTGTCAAGCTCCTCCGGGTCCTCAACTTTGGTGATCACTAAAACAATACATTCAGAATTGAGCGGTATCGCTTCTATCATCAGTGGAATATCATCAGCATCAAATCCAAATTCATAGGAAGCCTGCTGCATCATGTCGCGGAAGAGATTCTTTGCTTTCTCGGTGCCATAGGCAAGCTCGCTGATCTTGAGCTCGCGGTCAGCCAAATCTGCTTTCGTCAGCGTGCAGCGAATTTGATGGTCATTAACTTTTTCGATTTTCATATTTTCACATCCTCACTATTTAATAATACCTTGTGTTCAAAACCCGCTTGGGCAGGCTTTGTCGCGGGATTGACAAATCCCTGCACTTCCATAGTGTCCGCGTATTGTCTAAATCTGGCCTGCCAGATTCGAGCCGAATGACAGACCTTCTCACATATATTATAATGAAGAGATACTTTAGTCAATAGGGGAGGACAACAGTTTTTAAAAAATTTATTTTATCTTATAAAATTTATTTAGAACCATTAAAAATGTCGAAAGATGAACTTATTCTTTATATCGTCTGAATTGTCAAAATAACATATGTTTTTATAAGAAACTTGTATTAATTTTTACATTTCGGACGAATTTTTACATTTCAATTTGCATAATTTTTCGAATTGTGTTAATAATGCTTGTATAAAGTGCGTCGGGAACAAAATCCAAACAGAAAGGAGGCACTGTTAAATCTTCTCATTGTCTTATTAGCTTGTGCTGATAACGCAAAAATATTTTTCCAATCTTTTCACAATACAATCCAATATTGTGTACATAATGTTCTGACAGCTTTATAATGTTTATATATCACGAGGAAAACTTTTGGTCTTTTGCATGTATATGGTAAATTTTTGCAGTCTGGTCTGTGGCGGCCTGATGAATGGACCCCTCTGTGCACACCGCACAGACGTTTCGGCACATTCCATTTTGGCAGAAATGGCAGTGCTAACAAGACAATTATAGTTTATCATATGCAGCACAAAAATGATAGGGACTTTTTTTGGAAGTATATTGAATTTTTTTGTGTACTTCATGTGAAAATTTTGTTATAATGAGAACGATTGGGAGGTATCCGTATGAAAAAACGCATAATGACGGTGCTTGTGCCGGTTGTTCTCATTTTACTTGTGATAGCAGTGGCACTTGGAAGCCAGATTTTTGAACGGTTTTCTTATTCAAAGAATCAGGCAGATTTAAATGAATATTTCAAGCTTTCGCAGGCGGACGAGGTGGCGATGGTGGTGCAGGACACGCTGGTTGAGGAGAAGGCGCTTCTTCGGGGCGGCGTTGTCTATTTTGCGCTCTCGACGGTCGAGACGTACTTTACAGACCGTTTTTATGTCAATAGCATGGAGCAGGTGCTGCTGTTTACGACAGATACGGATGTCATACGGATTCATATCGGGGATGACAGCAATGTGATGTATGTGTCCGACGCGGGGCAGGAGCTTGATTATCAGGCAGCTTTCTACGAGGGCGATACGCTCTATATCGCGGCGGACTATGTGAAGCGGTACGCGAATTTTGACTATCTGGTATACGATGAACCGCTGCACATGCAGATTTATACAACGTGGGGCAGCTACACAGAGGCAGAGATCGCCAGAAAGACGGCACTGCGCTATCAGGGCGGCATCAAGAGTGATATTTTAGTGCAGCTCTCAGCGGGCGATGCGGTGACAGTGCTCGAGCAGATGGAGAAGTGGTCGAAGGTCAAGACACAGGACGCTTATATCGGCTATGTGGAGAATAAATTTCTAAAGGGCGAAAAGCAGGCAGAGCGGACATGCGATACGGGATTTCAGGAGATCGTGTACCATAATGTCCAGAAGGAGGGGAGGATCAATCTCACGTTCCATCAGGTGTTTGAGGAAGTCGGGGGAGAGAAGCTGGCAAACGCGCTTGACACTGCCAGAGGAGTCAATGTCGTGTCGCCGACATGGTTTCGGCTGAATAACAACAGCGGAGATTTTGGCAGTCTTGCCAATGCCTCCTATGTGGCGAAAGCGCATGAGCTTGGCATTGAGGTCTGGGCGCTGGTGACGGATGTGGACAGCATGGACCAGTATGGCGTGGAGATCGACTTTGTAGAGCTGCTCTCGTCGTCTGCAAACCGCAGGCATTTAATAGAAGGGCTGATGGCACAGGTGGACAGTTTTGGGCTGGACGGTATCAATATCGACTTTGAGAAGGTGCGCAGTGACTCGGGGATTCACTTTGTGCAGTTTCTGCGGGAGCTTTCGATCGAGACCAGAAAGCGCGGGGTGGTTCTCTCGGTGGACAACTATGTGCCTTCGGATTATACAGCACACTACAACCGCAAGGAGCAGGGTATCGTCGTGGATTACGTTATTATCATGGCTTATGATGAGCACTATGTGGGCGGTGGTGCGGCAGGCTCCAACGCGTCGATTAAGTTTGTGGAGGATGGCATCGCCAACACCAAGGAGGTTGTGCCGGCGGAGAAGATCATCAATGCCATTCCATTTTATACAAGGGTGTGGGAGTCTGGACCAAATGGGCTCAAGGCGTCAACGCTCACGATGAATGCGCAGGCAGACTGGATTGCCAGAAATGGAGTAACTCCGGTATGGGTGGATGAATCTTGCCAGAATTATGCGGAGTATCAGAAAGATGATACCTTGTACCAGTGCTGGCTCGAGGATGCGGAGTCCATCCGCGTGAAGCTGCAAGTCATGCAGAGTCAGGGCATCAAAGGGGTGGCAAGCTGGAAGCTGGGGCTTGAGACGCCGGCGGTGTGGGATGTGATTGCAGAGTATATGGGGCAGGCGTAACGGTCTGTTTATATTAAAAAAGCTGTCTGAAACAGGCAGTTTTTTTTATCCCCTTGACAATTCTGACGCCAGCAGATATAATTGAAAAAATGCAAATGGTTTGCAAATTAATGTTATTGAGGCAAAGAATATGATGAGTAAATTATGGGCAGCAGCTGCGGCGCTGATTTTTTGTATAGGCACACTGTCCGGGTGTGCGGACAGCGCGATGCCGGCCGCAGAGGAGGACCGTCTGAGCATTGTCTGTACAACTTTTCCGCAATATGACTGGGTGTCTGCGCTGATTGAGGGCAATGAGGCGCAGTTTTCACTGACACTGTTGATGGATAAGGGCGGCGATCTGCATAATTTTCAGCCATCGGCGCTGGATATTGCGCGGGTATCGGAATGTGACCTGTTTATCTATGTGGGCGGTGAGTCGGACGGCTGGGTAGAGGATGCCTTGCAGGAGGCGGTCAATGCTGATATGCGTGTTCTGAATATGATGGAAGTCCTTCAGGGGCGGCTTGTCGAGGAGGAACATGTGGAGGGAATGGAGGAAGCAGCGCACGTCAAGGAAGGGTTCCATGCAGATGAGGACCATGAACACGAACAGGAGTACGATGAACATGTCTGGCTGTCACTTCGCAATGCAGAGCAGATTGTGGAGGAGATTGCCGCGCAGCTTGCAGTGATGGACAGCGTCAATGCCGGGTTGTATCAAAGGAATTGTGACCGCTATACCGCCGCACTGCGCGCGCTGGACATTCAATTTGAACAGGCAGTGCGCGCGGGGACAAAGGATACGCTGCTTTTTGCAGACCGTTTTCCATTCCGGTATTTTGTCGAAGATTATGGGTTGAAGTACTATGCGGCATTTAACGGATGCAGCGCGGAGACAGAGGCAGGGTTTGGTACCGTGGCATATCTTATCAATAAACTGGATGCGCTGGAGCTTGGCGCAGTCATAGTGCTGGATGGGTCCGATGACCGTCTGGCGCGGGTGGTGATCGAAAATACGCGGGATGGCAGCCATCATGCTGTTAGACAGCAGATCTATATATTAAATTCCTTGCAGTCTGTCTCGCGCAGGGAGATCCGGGCGGGAATCCGTTATCTGAATGTGATGGAGGAGAATCTAAAGGTACTAAGAAAGCTGCTGGCATGATGGGAGGATAGAAGGATGGCATATATTCAATGTGAAAATCTGGTATTGGGCTATGAGGGAACGCCTGTGGCAGAGCATATCAGCTTTTCGGTGGAAAAAGGGGATTATCTGTGCATCGTAGGTGAGAACGGCGCGGGCAAAAGTACACTGATGAAGACGCTGCTTGGACTGACGCCGCTGATGGGCGGGCGTATTGGATATGGTGACGGGCTGGAAGCACATGCGATCGGATACCTTCCCCAGCAGACCTTTGTGCAGAAGGATTTTCCGGCGTCTGTGTGGGAGATCGTGCTGTCCGGCACGCTCTCGCAGTGCGGGTGGCGTCCTTTTTTTCACAAGGCACAAAAGCAGCTTGCCGAGGAAAATATGCGGCGCATGGATATCTGGGATTTGAGAAAGGAGTGCTACCGCAATCTCTCAGGAGGCCAGCAGCAGCGTGTGCTGTTAGCAAGGGCGCTCTGTGCTTCGTCCAAGCTGCTCGTGCTGGATGAGCCGGTGACAGGACTAGACCCCAGAGTGACCGTAGAGTTTTATCAACTGATCAGAACCTTGAATCAGGAGGGGCTGACGATCATTATGGTCTCGCATGATATTCAAGCCGCAGTGAAGTACGCCAGCCATATTCTGCATGTGGAGAAGGAGAACTCTTTTATCGGTACGACTGCACAATATCGAAAGAGTGAATTTTGGAGAGAATTGGGAGGGGAAATCGTGTGAATGAATCAATGGGAATCTTAGAGACGCTGCAATTTTATCTGGCTTATCCGTTTGTGCGGTATGCACTCATTGTCGGGACGCTGATCGCACTCTGTGCAGCGCTATTGGGCGTGACGCTGGTGCTCAAGCGGTTTTCTTATATCGGGGATGGCCTGTCCCATGTGGCGTTTGGGGCGCTTGCGGTGGCGACGGTTTTTGATCTGGGCAGCACTTCTGTCGTGGTGATGCCGGTGACGGTGCTTGCGGCGGTCCTGATACTCAGGACCGGGCAGAATCCCAAAATTCACGGCGATGCGGCGATTGCCATGCTCTCTGTCGGCTCGCTTGCAGTCGGGTATCTGGTGATGAATCTGTTTTCCACCTCGGCCAATATCTCAGGGGATGTGTGCAGCACACTCTTTGGTTCGACCTCGATTCTGACACTGACAAAAGCGGAGGTGTGGCTGTGCGTGGTGATGTCTGTGGTCGTGGTGGCAGTGTTTATTTTTTTGTACAACCGTATATTTGCAGTGACGTTTGATGAAAATTTTGCGCGGGCGACGGGGTTGAAAGCGGGGCTTTACAATAATCTCATAGCGGTGATCACAGCGGTCATTATCGTGCTTGCAATGAATCTGGTCGGCTCGCTTTTGATTTCAGCGCTGGTTATTTTTCCGGCATTGTCTGCGATGCGCGTGATACAGAATTTTAAGGGCGTGGTACTCTATGCCGCAGTATTGTCTATCAGCTGTGCGCTGGCCGGAATTGTATTGTCTATCCTGTTCTCAACCCCTGTCGGCGCAACCATCGTGGCGGCAGAGATCGTCGTGTTTTTTATGAATTGTTTGATTGGAAAGCTGGTAAAAAGCGTGGGTTATTGATTGTTGAGCACAGAGGAGAGCTGGTTGATACCGCCGTTTACATCCTCCATGTACTTGAGGATATTCTCCACGCCTGCCGCCTGCTCCTCCGTGGAAGCGCTGATGTCAGTCGTATTCTGCACCGCTTCCTGAGAAATGTCCTCCACGCTCTGCATTGCCTGCTGCAAGCGGTCCTTGATCGTGATGATATTTTCCAGCTCCTGTTTTAACAGGCTGGTGACGGAGATCACCTCCTCGGAGGAGGTCAGCATATTGCGGAAAATTTCAATGGTATGCTCTAGTTTCTCATTGGATTCCATCGCGATGACTGTGTTGTTGTCGATGACCTTGTTGATCTCTGCCACGCTCGAAATAACGTCTTTTAATATGGTGTCAATCTTATGTGTTGCCGATGCGGACTCTGCGGACAGGGAGTTGATCTCATCTGCCACGACAGCAAATCCTTTGCCAGCCTCGCCGGCTCTTGCTGCCTCGATCGCTGCATTGAGGGCAAGGAGGTTTGTCTGCTTGGCAATCTGACCGATGCTCTCGATAATCTCTACAATCGAGCTGGACTTCTGCGCCAGCAGTGTCACGCCCTCCGATGCCGTCTTGGTGGAGGTGATATTTTCCTCAAACTTCTTGGAGAGCTCGCGGATGGCGCTGATGCCTTCATCATTTTTTTCTTTTAATTGCTTGATGTTCTCCATCGTCTGCACAACCCGGTCCTCGGAGTTGACGATCTTGTCGTTCAGGTCATTAAAGATCTCAAGGCTTCCCTTTACTTGGTCTATTTGAAGGTTTGCACTGGTAGAAATCTCTGCGGTGGAGGCGGCGATGCCCGATGTACTCTGCTCGAAATCATGCAGCGCATCATAGATTCTGTTGGAGGAATGCTGTAGCTCATTGACCGCCGTTTTGACATTTTGCAGCAAGGTTTCCTCCTCAGATTCCTTTTTCTCTACTGCGGAGAACAGCGCGTGCGCCCGGACAACAATAAACACAGCGACAATGATGGCAAGCGCATAGACCATCCAGATAAAAATCCAGATAGGAAGTGTGTACATGGCAAAATATGCTTGGGGAAACAAAATCATCGCAAGCACATTGACGGTGACGGTAACGCCGGCACACACTTTGATGACGGACAAATCATAATATGGCACAGCCAGAAATAAAATCAGAAAATAGGCTTCCACCATCGCGCCGAAAACAGCAGGCGTACCGGCGACGATCGTCACGGCGCCCATGACAGGCAGGATGGAGATATAGAGGTATTTGGCGTATTTGCCAAGTACTTTCTCAAACAGTTTGATGAGCAGGCTGCACCCGATCATGGACAGGGCGATCGCATCCCGCGCCTTTGCACCGTTAAATAGCAGCACATACACAAAGGCGACAATCGGTATGATATCCATGAAAACGAACATGATGAGATTCATCTGCTTTTCCTCGTTTTTTAGTAACGTTACATTCATAAAAACACCTCTCTCTTAAAAAATATGTACCATAAAAAATGCAACTTTTTGTGACAATCTAAATGACATTACTATAATACCTTTTTTTATCATATTTGTCAATTTCTTCTTATTTTTATGACACATTTTGGTGAATATGGTACTTTATGCACAAAAAAAGGGCAGTCGGAAAATGATAGGATTCCGACTGCCCTGTTTTGCGTTACCGTTTTATTTCTTTTTATTTTTGATTGCCTTATAGATACTAATGCCAGCGATTACAACAAAAGCAACCGTTAAGATCAGTTCAAATGCCTCGTACATTTCTCCTGCACCTCCCATCCGCCATTATTTGACATTATTTTATCACTTATGACATTGTTTTACAACTTTTATTTATGATATATTTCCTTAATACTTCTATAAATATGATGCTGGCTGAAAATTTTTTGAATTTTGATACGGCATTGTTTATATGGCGTGGAACGAATATTGAAGTCATGGAAAAATTATTTCTGACATAATATTTATAAAGTCCTATTGATGCGGAGAGAAGCTATGAATGCGAAATATGGAAATGTCACGACAAAAATCCTGACAGTTCTGTTGGTGCTGGCAATGGTTATGGTGGCAAGGGAATCGGCGCAGTTTGTGAGTACGCTGGAAGAACATGCAAGAAGAACATTTCATAAAAATGGTGAGGAGATCACCATAGTGGTGGACGCGGGACATGGCGGTATTGACCCCGGCAAGATCGGCGTGAACAATGCACTCGAAAAGGACATCAATCTGGCAATTGCCTTGAAGCTTGAGCGCAATCTCAGGGAAAACGGGATTCGTGTCGTGATGACCAGAACGGATGACAATGGTTTGTACAAGGCAAATGATACCAACAAGAAGGTGCGCGATATGAAGAACCGTCTGGAAATTATCGAGCAGGCAAAGCCGGCGCTCGCGGTCAGCATTCATCAAAACAGCTATCCAGACCCTTCCGTGAGCGGGGTTCAGGTATTTTATTATAAGGATTCTGTCAAGAGCAAAGAGGCGGCGGAGATCATGCAGGCGCAGATGATCAGAACATTAAAACCAGCGAAGGAGCGCGTGGCAAAGGAGAATGGGAGTTATTATCTGCTCAAGAAAACATCCGTGCCGATTGTGATTGTGGAGTGCGCCTTCATGAGCAATCCCGCAGAGGCAGCGCTTTTGACGCAGGAGGAGTATCAAGAGCGTGTGGCGTGGGCAGTGTATATGGGAATCATGCAGACGCTCAATGCCTGATTCACACTGCGCCGCATTGTCAGCATCAACTCACCAAAATAATACAAAATATGCCAGAACGAACAATACTCATACAAAGCACCATCCCTTATAATAAAAGCAACAAATAAGCAGGGAGGTGCTTTCAATGCGTTATGGATATTTTGACAATGCAAAGAGGGAATATGTAATTGAAAAGGTGGATTTGCCCGCATCGTGGACAAATTACCTCGGAGTGGAAGATACATGTGTGGTGGTGAACCATACGGCGGGGGGATATATGTTTTATAAAACCCCCGAGTATCACAGGGTCACAAGATTTCGGGGAAACAGCGTTCCCGCGGACAGACCCGGACATTATGTGTATATACGGGACAACGAGACGAAGGATTACTGGAGTGTCTCATGGCAGCCGGTCGGAAAACCTTTGGACAAGGCAAAATATACCTGCCGCCATGGGATGTCCTATACAGTCTATACATGTGAGTATGACAAAATAAAGGCAAGCCAGAAGCTGTCTGTCCCCATAGGAGATGCGGTGGAATTGTGGGATGTGACACTGGAAAATACAGATGATCACGAGCGGAATTTAAGCATCTTCAGCTATGCAGAGTTTTCATTCCATCACATTATGATCGACAACCAGAATTTTCAGATGAGCATGTACTGTGCAGGCTCCTCCTATGAGGATGGAATTATTGAGCAGGACTTGTTTTATGAGGAGTTTGGGTTCCAGTATTTTGCGTCAAGCTTCCAGCCGGACGGCTATGACTGCCTGAGAGACAAGTTTATCGGCAGTTACCGCACAGAAAACAACCCTGAGGCGGTGGAGCGGGGAACCTGCTCTGGTTCAAAAGAGCTTGGAAACAATCATTGTGCCTCCCTGCAAAAGAATATCGTGCTGAAACCGGGGGAAACGATACGGCTGATTTTTCTCTTGGGAGAGGGAAACCGCGAAAGCGGAAAAAACATGTGTGAGAAATACAGTGATTTTTCTCAGGTGGATAAAGCCTATGAGAGACTCCAAGCGTTCTGGCAGGAGAAATTTGACAAGCTGCAAATTCAGACGCCGCATGACGGCATGAATACGCTCATCAATACATGGACGCTGTACCAGTCAGAAATCAACGTTATGTTTTCCCGGTTTGCCTCCTTTATCGAGGTGGGGGGCAGAACGGGGCTTGGCTACCGCGATACGGCGCAGGACGCCATGACGATTCCACATTCGAATCCGAAAATGTGCAGAAAAAGGATTGTGCAGCTGCTAAAGGGGCTGGTTTCCAAGGGATACGGACTGCATCTTTTCCAGCCTGAGTGGTTTGAGCCCGAGACCGAAAAAAAACCGTTTCAATCGCCAACCGTGATTCCTGAGCCAGATAAAGAGAACAGAATCCACGGGATTCAGGATGCGTGCTCCGATGATGCCCTTTGGCTTGTGAGCGCGGTGACAGAGTATGTAAAAGAGACCGGGGAAATTGAATTTTTGAATGAGACAGTCCCCTATGCGGATGAGGGGGAGGACACGGTCTATGAGCATCTCAAAACCATTCTTGATTTCTCTGCCAGAGAGGTCGGGGCAAGCGGAATCTGCAAAGGGCTCCGGGCAGACTGGAATGACTGCTTAAACCTCGGGGGCGGGGAGAGCGCGATGGTGTCTTTCCTGCACTACTGGGCTTTACAGAACTTTGTGGAGCTGGCGTCTTGCCTTGGACGCGGGGACGATGTGAGACAGTACAGGGAGTGTGCCGCGCGTGTAAAAATAGCCTGCGACAGGGAACTCTGGGATGGAAAGTGGTATATCCGCGGCATTACCAAAAACGGACGCAAAATCGGCACAAAGGAAGATACAGAAGGGAAAGTGCACTTGGAGTCAAATACATGGGCAGTGCTGTCAGGGGCTGCGCCAAAGGACAAAGGGATAATGGCGATGGACAGTGTAGACGAGTATCTGTACACGCCGTATGGGCTTTTGCTGAACGCCCCTTCCTATACAAAACCGGATGATGAGATCGGTTTTGTCACGCGGGTGTATCCGGGGCTGAAAGAAAATGGGGCTGTATTTTCCCATCCCAATCCTTGGGCGTGGGCGGCAGAGTGCAAGCTTGGCAGGGGAGACAGGGCGATGAAGTTCTATAATGCACTGTGCCCTTACAATCAAAATGGCATGATTGAAATCCGGGAAGCAGAACCGTATTCTTACTGTCAGTTTATCATAGGAAAGGACCACACGGGATTTGGAAGGGCCAGACATCCCTTTATGACAGGCTCCGGCGGCTGGGCTTACTTTGCCGCCACACGGTTTATCCTTGGCGTCAGGCCGCAGATGGATTTCCTTGAGATCGACCCCTGCATTCCAAAGGAATGGGAAAGCATCCCAATGATATCTTGGTGCTGCTGTATTATTATCTGGTGAAATACAAAGGGTGGAGCGGACCTGTGGTGCGAAATCTTGCGACCACGCATATGCTGGATAAGGTGGCAGAGCGTTTTGGACAGAAGTGTTATGAGGTCCCGGTGGGATTTAAACATATCTCTGCCAAAATGTCGGAAGTGGACGCCATTATCGGCGGGGAGTCCTCAGGCGGATTGACGGTAAAAGGCCACATCAACGGCAAGGACGGGGTTTACGCGGCAGCCCTTCTTGTGGAGATGATTGCAGTGACAGGGAAGCGTCTCTCGGAAATCTACAGGATGATTGAGAAGGAGTGCGGGGCGATCTATATGGAGGAGCGCGATTATAAATTTTCTGTGGAGAAGAAGGTCAGGATGCAGGAAATTCTGATGGAGGAGAAAAAAGTGCCCGGGCTTCCGTTTGAGATTGATCATATTTCTTATATGGACGGGTGTAAGATTTATTTTAAGAACGGCGGATGGGTTGTTGCCAGATTTTCCGGTACGGAGCCGCTTCTTCGCATCTTCTGTGAGATGCCGGAGAGAGAAGACGCTGCGAAGGTGAGCGGTATCTATGAGGAGTTTTTAGGATTAAAATAAGGTTTTGCGGGCGGTTTTATGGTATGATAAACTATAAAACCGTTCATTTTTTGTAATTTTAAGGAGTGAAAAAATGGGAACACTGGGAAATCGAAAAAGTTTAAGGTGGAAAATGGTCAGGATGCTGCTGCTTGGCTGGCTGCTGCCGCTTCTGGTTTTTGCGCTGGGGATGATTTTCAGCGTGTCTTCGATGATAAAAAGCCAGATTGAAAAGACCATCATCGCCGCCGCCGACAAGGCAGTGGAGATCTGTGATATGCAGCTACAGGAAATGGTGGTATCGTCAAAGACTGCTTCTTATAACAGTACGATACGGGACAGTTATATGAAATATCTGCGCCGGGGAGAAAGCGTGCGGGACAAGCGGGCAATCAATAACTTTTTGGCGCAGCAGTATAAGTATGACGCCCGCATCTTATGCACCATGCTTTTTTTCTTAGATGACCCGCAGGAGCTGTTTTACACCTATAATACCTATCAGGATAACAACACAGGAAACCAGTTGTACAATCGAAAGAATTATTTCATGAATTACGTGCAGGAAGACGTGATTTGTAAAAGCAAGAGCCTCGATACAGGGATTGTATTGATGGAGCGTGACGGGCATCTGTATCTTGTGAGGGATCTTGTCAACAGTGCTTTTGTCCCCTATGCTGTGCTTGTCATGGAGCTGAAGGCTGAGGATCTGCTTGAGAGCCTGAACAGTATCTGGGGAAAGATAAATTATGAGGTTTATATTGATGGTGCGCCGGTCATCAGAAACGGAGTAGAACAACAATTCTCTCGGGCGCTGATCGAAAATCCCACAGAGGGCAGCGTCTACTATAACAACCACAAAGAGGCCTATGTGTATAAGGTGGTGAGATGGGAGGGACAGCAGATCGCCTATGTCGTGGAACTAAATTCCAGAAGCATCATAGATGAAACCGTGGTGCTTCGTTATGCTTTTGTACTGGCACTGTTTTTTATGGTACTTCTGATTGTGGTGGTATTTCGCTTTGTCCACACGAAAGTCACAAGCCCTATGGAGGAGCTGATTCAGGGGGCAAGGGAGATCGCGCTGGGAAATTACGGCCATCAAGTGGAAGTTCAGAACAGCAGCGACGAATTTGAGTATCTGGACAAGGCATTTAACACAATGTCCTCGGAGCTAAAATTGAGAGGTATGGAACGAACCTTGGTATGCCAATTATACAAAGCTGCTAACGGATGAAAATGTGCGGACATCTTTGAGAAATACAATGATTATGACCATTGTGACCATATTTGGACAGGCGCTGCATGTAGGCGAGCTGTTTACGCTCGCAAACTACAGGAAAGCATTTGAGAACTTAAATATTTTCGGCGCTTACAAAAACAGCATTTTCATCTCCACTATGGTCTGCGCGGTTGTGATTTTGCTGGCAGGGCTTGCTTCTTTTGCGCTGGTGCGGTATCATTTTAAACTGCGGAATATTTTATACATGCTTGTGGTTGCAGGAATGATGTTCCCGGCTTTTGCGACCGTGATTCCAGTGTATACGATGGAGGTTTCATGGGGGATTGCCGGCACGAAGAACTGGTGGCTGTCCATGCTGTCTGTGATTCTGCCTCAGGTAGCAGGAAACTTGTCCTTTGCAATCATCGTACTTACAGGGTATATCAGAAGCCTGACGATCGAGCTGGAGGAGGCGGCTTTTATGGAAGGATGCGGACCGGTACAAATTTTCTTCAGGGTGATTGTCCCGCTGACAAAGCCTTCCTTTGCCACAGTGGCGATTTTCTCCTTCCTTTGGAGCTATAATGATTTGTTCACCCAGATGTTTTTCCTGAGACGGCCGAAGGTCATGGCGATTATCAGACTCTTAAATGAGCTGACCTCCAATGAAGGAACGGACTATGGACTGATGGCTGCTGCGGTTTCTCTGGTAGTGGTTCCTGTATTGATTGTATATATTTTCATGCAGAAATATATTATAAAAGGTATGACGGCAGGTGCTGTAAAGGGGTAAAGATGTACAAGGTTGTAATTATTGACGACGAACCGATTATCGTGGAGGGATTGTCAAAGGCAGTCCCTTGGGAGAAGTGGGACTGCTATGTTGCCGCAACGGCAGAAAGCGGCCAGAGCGGAGTGGAAATTATTCAAAAAGAAAATCCAGACATTCTTTTTTCGGATATCAGGATGCCGGGCATGGACGGACTTGCCATGATTGCCGCATTGAAATCAGAGCATCCCCATATGCAGATTGCGATTCTTGCGGGATTTCGGGATTTTGAGTATGCCAGAGAGGCGATACGCCTAGGGGTGACGCGGTTTCTGCTCAAGCCCTCCAAGATGGAAGAGCTAGAGGAAGCGGTTTCAGTAATGGTACAAAATCTGTCTCACATGAAAGAGCGCACGGAAGACGGAAAAGCGGTACAAGAAGAGCCGGAGGAAACAGCGGCAGGCAGTTTTATAGCGCAGAATGCGGTAAAGTATATCGAAGAAAACTATATGGAAAAATTAAAGCTGTCCGATGTTGCAGACCATGTGTATGTGAGCCAGTGGCATCTCAGTAAGATTTTAAACCAGCATGTGGAGAAAAGTTTTTCCGATATCTTGAATCAAACCCGTATTGAGAAAGCCAAGGAACTTCTGTGGGAACCGTCCCTGCGTATCGGGGATATTGCGGAAAAGGTAGGCTTCTTGGATATGGCGCACTTTTCCAGAGTATTTAAGAAATTTACAGGATTGTCTGCAAATGAATTTCGAAATCAAATGAAGAGTGAAAAAGGTCAGCCGTAAGGCTGGCCTTTTTTAATCATTATAGATACCGCAGCGCGTCTTTGTCCGCGATCAGTGTCACATCTGGGTGGAGCTGTAAGATGGAAGCCGGAACCTGAGGAGTAACCGGACCTGTAAAGGCTTCCTTCACGATATTGGCTTTGCCCGCGCCGCTTACGATCACCAGAATCTTTCTGGCGCGCATGATAGACTGGATGCCCATCGTGTACGCCTGCTTGGGCACTTCCTCCATAGACTGGAAAAAACGGGCGTTGGCTTCTATGGTGCTTTCCGTCAGGTCTACACAGTGCGTTTCCTTGGGGAATACCGTATCTGGCTCATTAAAGCCGATATGTCCGTTGTTTCCAAAACTGACAATATAAGAAAAAAACTGACAATATATTCATAAAATGAAAAATCAGACGATATAATATATGCAATATCATAAAATAATATTTGATATCAATTTTATAAAACTTACAACAGGAGGACAAGGTTGAAAAAGATGTTCAAAAAGAAAGAAAGCTTAAACAAACGGGAAGAAGAACTGATGAACTATCTCTGGGAAATCAAAAAACCGATGACAACGAACGAGATGGCAAAGCAGCTGCAATCCGAGGGCTGGACCAATATCACACTGTGCAGGACAGTGCAGTCCTTAACAGATCAGGGCTATCTCGAAGTGGCAGGACTTGAGAAGTCAGCCAAAACATATGCGAGGAAGCTGATACCGTCACTTTCCAAGGAAGAATACTATTCGTCTGTCCTGATGAACAGAGGAATCAATGCAAATTCTCTGGCAGATCTCACGGCCGCCCTGATTGGCGCCAGCAGGAAAAATCCCAGAGAAAAGGATGCGGAGGTGATAGCCAAGCTAGAAGAAGTGATTGCTTCCCTCAGGGCAGATTAATCCATGCAGATCACATTTTTTTCTATCTGGATGACGGTCTTTTGGAGCAGTATTCTGATCGTGATGTTCTATGTGCTGCGGACGAAATTGAAACTGACAGATCTATGCAGCGTGTCAGGCGTGATTGTTTTATATTTGTTTTGCATGATACGAATGCTCATTCCGGTTGAATTTCCATGGACAAAGGTCGTAGAAGGCGGAGCACTCTACAACAGAATACATTATTTCTGGTACATTGAACAAAAGCTCGGAAATGAGGTTTCTGTGTATGATGTGGTATGTTTGGTCTGGATTGCAGGAACCGTTTGGATTCTACTGCGCGATGCGGTTCAGTACATCAAGATATCCCGCTATTTTGGCACCATGCCCGCACAAAGAAACAACAGTGCTGCACAGCTCGTAAATATCTTGTGGAAGGGCAGCAGAAAGCCAGACATACTTTTGACCGCAGCAGTTCAAACGCCCTGTTGCTTTGGCATCCTGCGAAAAAGGATTCTCATACCAGATAAAGAATATACGGACGGGCAGTTGAGATTGATTCTTCTGCACGAGTGCGCACATTTAAAGAATAATGATCTCCTGACAAAGAATCTGATCAATATATTATGCGCACTGTACTGGTGGAATCCATGTGTATATTTATTGAAAAAGGACTTGAGCCAGAGTCTTGAAATCCGGTGTGACCTGATGGCGGTAAAGGAACTGGACAATGATTTAAAGGGGGAGTACTTGGCGGTAATTTTAAAGGAATACAAGGACCGTGTGAACACCAATTCTAAACTGCTTCTTGAGCGTTTTCGGATGGTTGCAAAGACAGGATGCGTTCTGCGAAAAAGGGGAACGGCTGCGGCATGGGTTCTTGCGGGGGCTCTGCTGATGGGATCTTATACTTTTGTGATTCAGTGCAGCTATGATCCGCCTATAGAAGAGATTGAGACAGTACAGGAGGCGCATGAGATTAACAGGTACAATTCCTGTTTGATCAAAATGAGCGATGGAACGTACTGTGTACGTTTTTGTGATCAGGATATCCCGGTCAGCGGGAAAATGAGTCAATTGATGATAGAAGACGGCTTTACAGTGATTGAAAAAGGAAAATAGAACAAGATATTGGAGGTAAAAAAGATGGCGGTTACAGGAGTAAATAACAATACATTCTATACAAATTACTATACGGAAACGAGACGAAAAAATACCACAGACCAGCAGTCGGCAGGAAAAACTTATCACAGTGTGTCCGAGTATAAAGATTATCTGACAAAAAAATATGACTGCCTGAAAAGCACAGAGTATTCGGTTGAAATCAACAATGCTCTCTTATCGAGCGCGTTAAGAGATAAAAAGACATCTGAATGGTTGGAATATAATCTGTCTTTGATACCTGAAAATGTAGAAAAGACAAAAGCAGAACAGGCAGCGCGAGGGTGTAAGGTATTAAGCTGTAGTATCAAGATAAACGGATATGATAGTATGACAGCAGAAACATGCGTTACAGAAGAAGTTGACCCGGGAACAGAAAAAGCAAGGGAAAAACTGAAAGAAAAGAAGGAGAATGCAAAGAAAGCACAGCAGGACAGTGTGGCAATCAGCGACGAGGCAGTCCGCCAGCAGTATGAAAACAGCGCGCTGGACAAAAAACAGGAAGCGCTCATGCAGCATTTTATGAAACAGTTTGCAAATCCCAAGGCGCTTGAGAGGTACAGGGTAGACGACCCTTTCAAGATGGAGCTGCGTGCGTCGTCTGTATTCGGTGAGAAAAACTTGTTTCAGGACTGTTCAGAATGCCAGTATAAAGTGTTTGACCAATGGATGAGAGAGAACGCGGACACGCTTTCGGAGGAAGCCCGTGCAAAGATACAGGAAGGCGTGAAGAATGCAGTGATGGCAATGGATCAGCTCAATGCGCAGTCCGGCTACCGCGGAACATCCTTTGCGTCTGTCGCATTGCTGGAATCCAGCAGATTTGCACTGGAAAACGTAAAGAACACACTTGTGCCCGAAAATCTGCGTCCCGCGTTCGGACAGTTGATAGAAGAATATGTCCGCTTCAATGAGGAATCAAGAAATAATATCATGGAGAAAATGACGCCGGCTTATATTGTGGAAGATATCGGAAAAAGCACACAGCATCTGACGCATAAGGAGGAACTGCTTGCCAGCCAGCAGACCTTTTATGAGCGGGAAAAAGAGGAGGTCAGGGAGTTGCTGAGAGCGTATTATTCTGATACATCTGACAAAGCAAAAGTAACAGCCAAATTACAGCAATATACAGAACGGTATTATAATAATTATCATTCGATGTATTTGGACAGCAGTTTGTTTGATAAGGGACTTGCCAGCCTGATGGTGCAGGGGTAAGTGGTTATTTTGATTTTTGAAAAAAGTATCTCTTAATTTCGTATTAAGAGATACTTTTTTGTGTATAAAAACAGAGTAGATGGAGATTCTGGCTTATTTATCATTATAATGCCCTTTGCACTGGGTTATAATGATGTTTTCATTGCAGATTTTATAAACAAGTCGGTCTTTGTCGTTGATCCTTCTGCTCCATTCGCCTTCGGGGGCGTTTTTAAGCGGTTCAGGTTTTCCTTCACCGGAAAAAGGTTCTCGCTGGATAGATTTTAGAAGACTGTTTATCTTTTTTAAAGTTTTTTATCTTGTGACTGCCAGTAGAGGTATTCCTCCCATGCATCTTCAGCAAATGTGATATTACTCACCTTCCATAGCCTCCAATTCTTCCATTGTCTTTACAACTACCTGCCCCTTATGTATCTGTTGGTTCGCTCTTCGTAACTGCTCCATGTTGGAATCTGAGTAAAAGGGGTCTAAGGGGGCTGTCACCTCGAAGGGAATCCGACGGTCCCGCAGTGCTTTTTTTGCATAGATCATAAAAAAAGTGGTAAGGTTCATTCCCATTTCGTCGCACATTTCATCAAGCTGTTTTTTCATCTCATCATCAAACCGAAGACTTACAGTAGTCATGCTATCACTTCCTTTCTGCCTATATTTTAATATAGAATGAAGCAAAATGCAACAATAATCATTCAAATACATTCAAATCAAGCCACCACGAAGAGGCGCAAACAATTGTTTTAACCCTCCTTTGGCGAAATGTTACAAAAATTTTACACAACACCTTTATTTAACCGCAGGAATGTGCTAAAATGGATAAGAATCAGTGAAATTTTCAGGAAAATATGGAGATAATAAAATGCAAACAACAATCGTTGCCATAGGAGCTGCCGATACGCCGGAACAGATGGATGAGAAGCTGTCTAGGGCAGGAGAGGTCATCAGGCGCGGCGGTCTGGTCGCTTTTCCCACGGAAACGGTCTACGGTCTGGGAGGGGATGCACTCAATCCTGCGTCGTCGAGAAAAATCTATGCGGCGAAGGGCAGGCCCAGTGACAATCCGCTGATTGTACATATCGCAGATATGGCAGCACTGGGGCGTATTGTGCGCGAGATTCCAGAGAAGGCGGCAATGCTGGCAGAGGCGTTCTGGCCGGGGCCGCTCACCATGATTTTCAGAAAGTCAGCAATCGTGCCCTGTCAGACGACAGGCGGTTTGGACACAGTGGCAGTGCGCATGCCGAGTCATCCGCTTGCTGCGTCGTTTATCAGGAAAGCGGGCGGTTATGTGGCAGCGCCGAGCGCGAATCTCTCTGGCAAACCCAGTCCTACACTTGCGAAGTATGTAGTGCAGGATCTGGATGGCAGAATTGACATGATTCTGGATGCGGATGGTGCTGAGATCGGGCTGGAATCCACTATTGTAGATCTGACAAGCAGGATTCCGATGATATTAAGGCCCGGTTATATCACACAGAAGATGTTGTCGGAGGTGGTCGGCGAGACAGATGTGGATGTCACAGTGTACGGCAGTGATACGGCGCAGGCGCCGAAAGCCCCGGGGATGAAGTACCGGCATTACGCGCCAAAGGGAGAGCTGGTGATTGTGGAGGGCGAGCCGCAGCGTGTTGTGCGCTATATCAATGAGCAGGCGGCAGCGCATGAGGCAGCAGGTGTGCGCACCGGTGTGATTGGCACGGCGGAACAGCTTGCACAGTATCATGCCTCGAGTGTCAAAAATGCGGGCAGCAGGTGTGACGCGCACGAGGCAGCCAAGAAGCTGTACACTTTTTTGCGGGAATTTGACGATGAAGAGGTTGCCTTTATTTATGCGGAGTCCTTTGCGGACGCGCTGGATGAGGGATTTGGACAGGCAGTGATGAACCGTCTGCTGAAAGCGGCGGGACACAAGGTAATACAAGTATAAGGAGGATAAAAGATGTTAGCAATTGGATGTGATCATGGCGGATATGACTTGAAACAGGAGGTTTTAAAATACCTGAGCGACCATCAGATTGAATATCAGGATTTTGGCTGTTATGGCAAAGAATCCTGCGATTATCCTGCGTTTGGGCAGGCAGTTGCGAAGGCGGTTGCGTCAGGAACATGTGACAGGGGGATCGTGATCTGCACGACAGGAATCGGGATCTCCATCGCGGCGAACAAGGTAAAGGGCATCCGCTGTGCACTCTGTGCCGACACGGTGTCTGCAAAGCTGACAAGAGAGCATAACAATGCAAATGTTCTGGCGCTTGGCGCTGGTATCGTCGGCCCCAATCTGGCACTGAGCATTGTGGACACATTTCTGAACACGGCATTTCCGGGGGAGGAAAAGCACAGCAGGCGCGTGGCAGCGATACAGGCGATCGAAGAGGAGACGATGAAATAGGAGGTCAGCATTATGGCAAAGATCGTAGTGATGGATCATCCGCTGATTCAGCATAAGATAGGGGTTATCAGAAGGACCGAGACAGGGACAAAGGATTTCAGACAGACCATCAGTGAGATTGCCAATCTGATATGCTATGAGGCTACCAGAGAGTTAAAGCTTGCGGATGTGGAGATCGAGACGCCCATCTGCAAGACGACGGTGAAGGAGCTGGCGGGCAAAAAACTGGCGGTGGTGCCAATCCTGCGCGCAGGGCTTGGCATGGTGGACGGAATGTTACAGCTGATACCCGCTGCGAAGGTAGGGCATATCGGACTGTACCGTGACCCGGACACCTTAGAGCCAGTAGAGTATTACTGTAAACTGCCCGAAGATTGCAGCCAGCGGGAAGTTTTCGTGGTGGATCCGATGCTTGCGACGGGCGGTTCCTCCTCTGCGGCGATTCGCATGCTCAAGGAGAGAGGATGCAGGAATATCCATTTTATGTGTATCATTGCTGCCCCGGAGGGGGTAGAGCGCATGAAAAAAGACCACCCGGATGTGGACCTTTATATCGGCGCGATGGATGAGCGGCTGAACGAACATGGATACATTGTCCCGGGTCTGGGCGATGCAGGAGACAGAATCTTTGGAACAAAATAGTGTAAAATAAGGAAAGAGGAATTCATGAAAGTGTCATATAAACGGCCGGCGGCAATGCTGCTTGCTACGGTGGTGGCAGTGGTTTTTGCCGGCAGTGTGTCAAGGACAGTCTATGCCGAGACAACACTGGAACGGCTGCAAAAGGCAAAGGCTGAGAAGGAAAAAACAGAGGATGCAAAAGAGGACACAGAGGACCGGAAGGAGTCTCTGGAAATTACGAAAAACTCCCTGTTAGGGCAGTTGAGCGCACTCAATGACGATCTGGCACAGGTCAGTACCAATCTGGAAGCGATCGAGGCGGATATCAAGCAGAAGGAAGCGGACATTGAACAGACAGAGGCGGAGTTGGAGGAGGCTATCCGCATACAGGATGAGCAGTATGAAAATATGAAAGTGCGCATCAAGGCAATGTATGAGCGGGGAGGAGCCGACAGCTATCTGGGCATTTTGTTTTCATCCACCAGCTTTTCCGATTTTCTGAATAAAAGTGATTATATTGACCGCATTCACGCCTATGACCGTAAGATGCTGGAACAGTTTAAGAACACCCGCAAACAAGTGGAGGAGACGAAGGCGCGGCTCAATGACGAGCTCTTGGCACTAAACGATCTGCGGGCGGAAGCGGAGGCGGAGAAGAGCCGGGTTGCCGGACTTGTGAACCAGACCTCAGCGAATGTGTCAAGCTACAGCAACCAGATTGCGGATGCGGAAGCCACGATTGACGCGCTCGAATCCATGCTTGACGAGCAGGAGCAGGACATTGCAGCACTTCAGAAAAAATACGAGGAGGAGCTTGCAAAGTCACGTCTGGCAGCGAAGTCCAAGTGGCGTAATATCTCCGAGGTGACGTTTGAGGAGGGCGACCGCAAGCTCATGGCAAATATTATATACTGTGAGGCGGGCGGGGAGCCGTATGCCGGACAGGTCGCCGTGGGTTCCGTGGTCATCAACAGAGTGCTCAGCTCCATTTATCCCAATACCGTTGTCGGCGTAGTCTATCAAAACAAACAGTTTTCGCCGGTGGCGAGCGGCCGTCTGGCGCTGGCGCTGGCAAATGATTCTGCGACCGCAAGCTGTTACAAGGCGGCTGACGAAGCGATGAGCGGCGTGACGAATGTCGGACAGTGTGTGTATTTCAGGACACCGATACCGGGGCTTGAAGGCATTCGGATCGGGGGGCATATTTTTTATTGACAGGATTACAGAAGAAGGTGTTAGCATGTACAGGATAGCGATATTGGAAAAAGATAAGGCGTACCGCAAACGGCTGATTCTTTTTCTGCAAGAACATCATGGAGAAAGTTTTGAGATCACTGTGCTGGAGAATCTCGATGCGCTGGATATGGAGGTGATGCAGTGCAGTGCGCTGTTTTTTGGCGATGATGTGCCGGTGGACGATGCCCTCTTTCCAGAGGAGGTCGCGGTAGGATATCTCACAGAAAATGACGAGAAGGATGAACAGCATATCAATAAATACCAGAGCATGGAGCAGATTTACAAACGGATGCTGCGTCTGTGCGAGGATAAGAATGCCGGGGAGTCCGGGACTGATCCGCAGGAGGAGCAGGAAACGCTGTATCAGGCAGAGACAGTGACAGAGGGGCAGGAGACATACAGAGTGTATCATATCCCGGAGGAGCAGCTTGACCGGCTCGCCGTCAAGATGCTTGCCGGGAACCGTATCAAGGGGCTGCCGCAGACTGCTTACCATGATGGCAGGCTGAAGGTGCGCATCACTGGGATGGAAAGTTTATCCCAGTATCTTTGCAGGAACACCTCCCCGCGGGACAAAGAGAAGCTTCTGGCGTTTTTTGCGGATATGATTACAACTGCGCTCAGCCTTGAGGAGTATATGCTCTCGATGGACAGGCTGCTGCTGGATTCAAGGGAGATCTATGTCAGCCCGCAGGCGTCGCAGGTGTTCATTCCCTATATACCAGTTCAATGTGATGAAGTGAAGGATACAGTGCAGTGCCTTGAGGAGATCAACGCGCTGTGCAGTGCGCTGCTCAAGGCGGCGGAGGCTTCACACGGTGACGGGGCGGTGCCACAGGATACAGCGCTAGAGGATATAGAGTCTGGGGAGGCAGCAATTGAAGAAACTGAGACAGAGCCTGAGGAGGACTATGGCACCACAGAGGAATTTGACCGCCTGCAAAAATATGCAAAGGAGAGCCTTGAACTCAGGGAGGGCACGAAAAGTCTCAGCAAAGAGAAGATTCCCTGTCTGGTGCGGAAACGGACAGGCGAGCGCATTGTCATCAACCGCACGCTTTTTAAGCTGGGAAAAGATGCCTCTTACGTGGATTACTGCATCAAGGATAATCCGGCAGTGAGCAGGAACCACGCCGATATTCTCAGAAAAACAGACGGGTATTATCTGGTGGACAAGGGGTCTCTCAACCACACGTTTGTCAATGGGAAAAAACTTGCAGTGGATGAGTACAGGAAGCTTGAGGATGGCTGTCTGGTACAGCTTGCAGATGAGGTTTTTGAATTTGGGTTAAAGGGTTGACCCGTAGGAGACGCTTATGAGATGGCATTATACAGTGGCTGCGCAGACGGATGTGGGAACCACCAAAACGGTGAATCAGGACCGTCTGACCGTGAAAGTGGCAAACACCCTCTGCGGGGAAGCTGCTTTTGCAGTGATGTGTGACGGCATGGGAGGCTTAGAGCAGGGTGAGGTGGCGAGCACGATGGCGGTGCGCGCCTATGAACAATGGTTTTTGAGAGAGCTGCCCCAGCTTCTGTCAAAAGGCTTATCAGAGGACAGCCTCAAACGTGTATGGTACCGGCTGGCAAATGAATGCAATGACCGGATCAGGACTATGGGCGGGGGCAGGAGCGCGATGGGAACGACGCTCACCGTGCTGCTTTTGCTGGAAGGGCGCTATTATATCTCGCATGTGGGAGACTGCCGCGTCTATGTGATGGGCAACGGTATGGAGCAGCTCACCACAGACCAGACTTATGTGGCGAGAGAGGTTGCACTGGGGCATATGACACCCGAGCAGGCGTTAAATGATGCGCGCAGAAATGTCTTATTGCAGTGTATCGGCACAGTAGACTGTGTGAAGCCCGATTTTCTGATGGGGGATTTTTATGCGGGGGATAGTTTTCTGGTGTGCTCTGACGGCTTCCGCCACTATCAGACAGAGGCGGATATCTACAAGTACTGTCACACGACGCTCGAGAATATGGACTGGCGCGTAGCAAAGAGACTCGAAAATTCCCATTTTATGAATGGAAGGCTCCGCGGCATCATAGACAGCATCAAGGAGCTGGGAGAGCGCGACAATATCTCGGCGGTACTGGTCAAGGTCATGAATACGATAGAATAACAATAGCAGGATAAACATATGTTGAAAATTGGCTCCGTCGTGGACGGAAAGTACAAAATATTGAATGAAATCGGTCACGGCGGCATGAGCAATGTGTACCTTGCCATCAATGAGAAGGCAAATAAGCCGTGGGCGGTCAAAGAAGTGAGAAAATCCCTGAACAGGGATTTTGATCTGTTAAGGCAAAGTCTGATCAGGGAGACAGATTTATTAAAAAAACTCCATCATCCAAATCTTCCAAGTATCGTAGATGTCATAGATTCTGACGAAAATTTCCTTATTGTAATGGACTATATAGAAGGGAACACTTTAGAGACCCTTCTGGCAGAGGAGGGCGCGCAACCACAGGAGCGGGTGGCTGACTGGGCGTTGCAGCTATGTGATGTGCTGGACTATCTGCACACGCGCAGAGCGCCGGTGATATACCGGGATTTGAAGCCCTCCAACATTATGCTCAAATCAGATGGGAGCGTGGTTCTCATTGATTTTGGCACTGCGCGCGAATACAAAGAGCAGAATACGGCAGACACCTGCTGTCTTGGCACGAATGGATATGCGGCGCCAGAACAGTTTGGCGGAAAGGGGCAGACGGATGCGCGCACTGATCTTTACTGTCTGGGGACGACGCTGTATCATCTGGTGACAGGGCACAATCCGTCGGAGCCGCCCTATGAGCTGTATCCTATTACGAGATGGAATCCCAAGCTGTCTACAGGCTTGGAGCGCATCATTCAAAAGTGCACGCAGAAAAATCCGTCAGACCGCTACCAGACTGTCAAAGAGCTGCGCTACGACCTTGCGCATTATAAAGATTTGGAAATACAGGCACAGCGCAGCTACCGCAGGCGGCTTAGAATCTTTGGCGCTGCGGCGGCATGTTCGGTGCTGTGTGCAGCCGCCGGGACAGCGCTTGCTGTAGAAGCGGCGGGAAAACAGGAGGAGGCATACCAGAATCTTGTGCAGATGGCAGCGATTTCCACGGATTCTGTCGAGGCATGCAGCTTGTATTTGGAGGCTGTGTCGGTCGATGACCAAAGGCAGGAGGCGTATCATGGATTTTATGAACGGGCAATCGAGGATGGCGTGTTCAGCGAGAAGGAGGAGGAATTATTTCTGAGACTGGGCATCAGCAAAAACCGCCATTTACAGAATTTCCGCAAAAAGAATGCGCAGGCATATGCGGACTTCTGCTATGAGATGGGCAATGCATACTGGTATTATTACGAGCACGAGGAAAACCGCCAAGTGCGGGCTGTCAGCTGGTTTCAGACAGCACAGGAATATTATAGGGCAGACAGCGCGAAGGCGATGGAGTACAGAAGGTGCAGACTGTATGTGGAGCTGGGGTCTTTTTACAAGTCTGTACTCGCATCCCAGATTAACGGAACCGATGCGGGGATGTATGGGAAGTACTGGCGCAGTCTGGTAGAACTCAAGGAATTAAATGACGTCGAGCCGGACAGAGAGAATGTCACCTTGCACATGTACCGCGAAATTGCGTCGAAGGTGGTGGAGTACGCAGTGTATTTCAGAGAGGACGGTGTTCAGGGCGATGAGATCCTTGCGGTCCTCGACGCGCTCGAAAATGACATGGCACAGATGGCACAGCAGGCGACGAGCACTGCCCAGCATGAGATTGAGGCGATTCAGTGGATAGTGGACGGCGCGTATAAAATGGTGCGTTCGACGTACCAGACTGAGAAAGGGGGACTGGTCTGACATGGTAATAACAGCATTGGCTGGTCTGCTTCTGACTGCGGCAGGCGTGTTTGCAGTACTGGCAGTGGTCTTATTTTTTGCACTGAATATTCCCAGATGCCTGCGGATGGTATCTGGGAGACGCCATGATACAAGGCGCAAACCAGAGGTGCAGCGAAGCAATCGAACGCACATTCTGGAAAGCGCGGAGGAGACAGTACTGCTCGTACAAGATACTGTAATGATGCGGGAGATGTAGAAAAGGAACAGGGGGATTGCCTCCTGTTCCTTTTTCAGCATAAACCGGTGTTCTCTACAGGGGATTGTTTTCCTCCAATTCATGCAGAGTGATTACCCGCTCATCTACCCTTGCACGATGGCATTCACTCAATTCCCTGTAAAATTTGATCAGCCGGTGTTCTTCTGCTGAGAGATTTGTGTAGGGAGACACTTCGTCTGGCTTGCGGAAATCCGTGCATAAGCCAATCAGAAAATCAGAAGTCGTATTCAGTGCCACAGCAAGGCGGCGGATGATCTCCGCTTTGGGTTCATAGATGCCGTTCTCATATCTGGAAAGTGTCGTGGCAGTAATGCCGATCTCAATCGCTAAGGCTTTCTGGCTTATCTCACGTTCTTCCCTCAAAAAAATAATTCTTTCACCAATCGTATCCATGTACATAATCAAACCTTTCATAAAGTGGTGGTAGCGAAAACCTTGAATTTGTACTGAGGCAGGGAGCGTTTGCAAAACACGTTTTGATACTAGGATACCCACTCAGAAAATGGGTATTCTTTGAATATTCAGTATAAAGAAAAATACAGAAGAAAAATAAAAAGTTGCCTTTTTTATATTTTTGTTAAAGAAATTATAAAAATAGACAACTTTTTTTCATTTTAACCCCTACAAAATTGCTTTTTTGATAATTTTAAAAATAAAATTGCTAAAATGATTGCAATTGCTAAATTGATATGCTAGAATAGAAAATCATAAAAAGAGCAATCGACTGACAGAATCCTGTCTGGCGGTTGACAGGAATTATGCAGTAGAGGAGGAGAAGAAGTATGATCAATAAACGGATGGGGACTAAGATTATGGCAGTATTGCTCGCCGCCGTGGTGGCGCTGCCGTCTGCGGGAACTGTCATGGCAGCAGAACCAGCGCCTGCGGAGTCTGTGAGCGAGGATGCAAACGAATCAGGAAAATCCCTGTGGGACAGTCTGTTTCGCAGCGCGTACCCTAAGAGTGACAGCACAGATGAAGGGAAAAACTCAGGTTCAAACTCAGATTCAAACTCGGGATCAAACTCGGGTATCGGCGAAGTCAAGGTGAAACTGTCAGTTGCAGTGGCAGAGGGGATTGTATACGGAGACAGTCTGGTAGATAAGATTACTGTAACCGCCACAAACCTGAAAGACAATACGAAACTTGAGAATTTTAAGGAGTATGAGCTAAAGTATTATGACAAGGACAAAAAGGCTTTGGCAGAAGCGCCAAAGGATGCCGGCGATTATTATGTTGAGGCAGTGGTAAAAGAAGACAGTGATAAATATAAGGGCGACACCTCTGAACAGGCAGCTTTTACAATTGAACAAAAGTCAATCAAACTGGTGCTGGAAGACCAGCGCATTGACATCAATAAAGACGATAAACTGCCAGAAACATATCTCTTGAAACTGGCAGAGGACAGCAGTCTGGCATATGATGAAACATTTCAGGAAGGTTATCCGAATGCGTCGTACAAGATCATGAAGGACGGTGAGGAGATTAAAGAGGATCCATTGCCAGCGGGAAAATATACATTGGTAGTGCAGCAGGATTCAATTGAGCTGAAACTGGCTGGGAATGCAAAGGCAGAAAACTATCAGATAGCGCCTGTGGAGGACGCGGAACTGATTGCCGCAGACATGCTCAAACTGGAAGTGACAGGTGATAAGGAATTTCAGTATGGAGATTTTGACGATAGCAAATTTCTTAAATCCGCAGTGACAGCAGTGAATTCTCAAGAGGAAGAAGAAACGCTTGAAGAAGACAGAATTTCGCTCAAGTATTATGATGCAGAAGATAAGGAACTCTCAGAGCTGCCAAGAAATGCAGGCAAGTATAAAGTCATGGCAGTATATGAGTATGATGAGAAAGATCATAAGGCTGGTGAGAGTGAAAAGGTTTCATTTGAAATTACGAAGAGAAAGATTGACTTCAAATTAGACAGCTTTAGAATTGAAATTGGTGCAGCATATCCTACAGAAGAAGAACTGAATGAAAAGCTGATCATAACAGGGCTGGTAGAAGTAGAAGAGGAAGGGAAAAAGAAAGAAAAGCTTCCATATGAAGATAAATGGAAAATTGAGCCCAAAGTATATTATAAGGATGAGACGATTGATACAAACAAAGTTGGTTTGTATAATATCCTTATTGAAGCAGAGTTGGACGAGAATTGCGCATCAAATTATGACCTTGCGACACCAGATCCGCTTGCTACAATGATTGTAGGAGATCCTGAAGTGATTGTAAAGCTTGAGGATGTCAGCGTTGAGTATGGTGCTAAGGCTGATGAAATCGAAAGGGCAGTGAAAGAAAAAATCACAACTTATGACAAGGAAGAAAATCCTTTCGACACCCCAGCGGCGGATCTGTTTTCAGTAAAATATTTTAATGAAGACGAATCCGTGAAACTTGACACTGTACCGCTTGATGCCGGAACCTATAAGGTAAGAGCAGCCTATATACAAGATGGTTTTGATATGGGGAACGAATCGGAAGCGGCAGTTTTGACTATTGCGAAGCGGGAGATTGTTATCAAGACAAAGAGCTATTATATTAAAAATGGTGGAGAACTTCCCGAAAAGTTGGAATTAGCAGTGGACGAAATTAAACTTTCGCATGAAGATCAGTGGGCAGAAGGCGGTGAGCCCAAAGCAGTATTAGAGGGTACGACGCTTGAAGAGATTGATACTAAAGTAGGAAAAGATTATGTTATCACTGTAAGTGCAGCAGTGGAGGATAGCAGGAAAGATAATTATAATATCATACCTGAGAATGGTCAGCTGTGCATTGCAGAGTTAACAGATAATGGAAAATCAAGAGATGTATTAAAACTGGCAGAAGATGCTGTGACCTCAAAAATTTATGATGGCAAGCCATTTGAAAATCCTGCTGTTACCAGTAAATTTGGCTATGATACCAGCAAATTGGAGTACATCTGGTCTACATCTGATGGAAAAGCACCCAAGGATGCGGGAAGCTATAAAATGAATATCCGTATTCCTGATTCTGATCCTGACTGGGAAGGCAGCATAGAGGTTGACCTGACAATTGAGAAAGCAACTGTGACGGCAACCGCAGTACCTGTAGCTACGGAGACATACGCAGGTGAGCCTGTCAAGTGCAATATCGAAACAGGTTCATTGATCGATGGTGACCAATGGATCAGGCAGCCGAAAGTCAAGGTGACAGAGGGCGATGTCAATAAAGCGGGATCATATAAGGTGCAGGCAACAGGCGGAGACGCAGGTAATAATTATACTATAACTTATGGTGAGCCTGTAAGCATCAATGTATTAGCAGAAAGAAAGCCTGTGATCAGCAGTGTGAAGTTTGGCAAGAAGGATACATATACTGCGAAATATACAGGAGAGCAAATTCGTCCGGCAGTAACTGTGACATGTAATTACGTCAATGAGAAAGGGAAAGCCGCGACACAGAAGCTCAAGCTCAATGTAGATTATATGGTGAGCTATTCTGAGAACGTCAATGCTGGTACAGCCTCCGTTACCGTTCAGGGTATTGGTGAGTATGCAGGTGTCATCACAAAAGACTTCACTATTACGCCGAAGGAAATGAAGAAAGTTACACTTTCCGCGGTAGGAGATATCAAGATTGGCGACACACCGACATTGGTTGTCATGGATGGAAATTATGAGCTTTCACCAGATGACTATGATATTATCGTAAAGACAGAAAAGAATGGTTCCTTTAAGCCGTTATCCGAAGTCACATGCGGACCAAAGGATATTCTTGAGAAGGTTGAGTTAAAAGTCAAAGCAAGGGAGGGAAGCAATTATACAGGAGAGTCCTCCAAGAAGGCGAAGTTCAATATTTTAGGCAGCGAGATCAACGCGACCCCGATAGCAGACATTACCTTTGACTTGGCTTGTCTCAAAATACCTGCAAAGGGATATACTTACAATGGAAAGACCCAGAAACCTAAGGTGACAGTGAAGGGTGCAGACGGAAAGAAACTCAAGTCAAGCGAGTTTAAGGTAGTTTACAGCGGAAATGTCAATGCAGGTCTGGCAAAAGTCCAGATTGTAGGCTTATATAATAAGAAGAAAAATACAGGATATTATGGCGTGTCTGAGCCTGTCTACTTCGAGATCAAACAGAAGTCCTTCAAGAAGGTATCGGTATCTTCTGTGGCAGCGATTCCAAAGAGCGGCAGCCTTGAGAGTATCACACTCACCGTAAAGGATGGAAAGCGCATTCTCACCGAAGGTTTGGATTATTGGGTAGATTACAGCAACATTGTGGATGATAAGACGGGTCAGATCCTCAGTGACAAGATTACAGTAGGACAGAAATATGATGTGACGCTTTATGCATACGATGGTGGAAATTACCTGACAAACGGCGAAGATGGCAAGAGAGTGGTTAAAGTTAAATTTGGACAGCTCAATCTTGCAAGCAAGACGGCGAAGTACAAAGCAGTGCTGACCAGTGACAGTGCATCTGGATTTTCGTTTGAATATAATGGTGTACCATTGACACAGGGCATAGATTACACCGTAACAAAGGTTAAGCAGGATCGCAAAACTGGCAAATATACAGTGACGATCAAGGCTGTAAAGGGCAAACAGTGCTCTTATAAGGGCTCAAGGTCAATCAAGAACCTTGACATCACATCCCCCACAAATTAATAGACAGCATCAACTCCATTTGTTTAGATTTAACCGGCAAAGGGAATGGTTTTAGCAGACCATTCCCTTTTGCTATGCATATTTTTAAAATCTAAACAGATCCTAAAAAAAGAATAAAGGAACTTGTTTAGATATTGACCAATGGTCATTTTATGTTATACTAAGTCTAACAAGCATCGTTATCATGTTTCATTGTGAAAGGAGAAATACAATGGCAAATAAAAATCATGTAAAACTTGGTGTCGCAGCAGCAGCGGCAGTTGCAGCAGGAGCGACCGCGATCGTATCAAAAAATAAAAAGGAAGCCCGCAAAAAGGAGGTGGCCAAGAGGGTAAGCAACTTTCGCAACACCGAGCGCGGACGGTTCGAGCGAAACAGCAAGGGAATATACTACAGTAATGGTAATTACGAAGCCTTTGCACGCCCTCTGAAACCCGAAGGGGTTGACGAGAAGTCCGCATACATTGTAGGCAGCGGACTGGGTGCGCTGGCAGCGGCATGTTTTCTGGTGCGGGACGGACAGATGAAAGGAGAGCGTATCCATGTGCTTGAGGCGATGGATCTGCCCGGCGGTGCATGTGACGGAATCTTTGACCCGTCAAGGGGCTATATCATGCGCGGCGGGCGTGAGATGGAGAACCATTTCGAGTGTCTGTGGGATCTGTTTCGAAGCATACCGTCGATCGAGACACCGGGCGTGTCTGTGCTGGATGAATATTACTGGCTCAACAAAAAAGACCCGAACTATTCGCTCTGCCGTGCGACGGTAAAGCAGGGAGAGGATGCCCACACAGACGGCAAGTTCAACCTGAGCCAAAAGGGCTGCATGGAGATCATGAAGCTCTTTATGACAAAAGATGAGGACTTGTATGATAAGACCATCGAGGATGTGTTTGACGATGAGGTGTTTGACTCAACCTTCTGGCTGTACTGGCGGACAATGTTTGCATTTGAGAACTGGCACAGCGCGCTTGAGATGAAGCTCTATTTCCAGCGGTTCATTCACCATATTGGCGGACTCCCTGATTTCAGCGCCTTGAAGTTCACAAAATACAATCAGTATGAGTCCCTGATTCTGCCGATGATCAAGTACCTTGAGGTAGCCGGCGTCCAGTTCCAGTACAAAACACAGGTCACAAACGTAATTTTTGAAAAGACTGAGGACGGCAAAAAGATTGCGCGGACAATTGAATGCAAGGTAGACGGCGAGGAGACAACGATCGCGCTGACAGAAAAGGACCTCGTATTTGTGACAAACGGCAGCTGTACCGAGGGAACAATCTATGGCGACCATACCCATGCGCCCACAGGCGATGCGGAGGTCAGAAGGAGCGGCTGCTGGAGTCTCTGGAAAAATATTGCGGCGCAGGATGCTTCCTTTGGACACCCGGAGAAATTCTGCTCCGATATCGACAAGACCAACTGGGAGTCTGCGACGGTGACAACCTCAAACCAGCAGATTATTGATCAAATCCAGAAAATATGCAAGCGCGATCCGCGCACTGGAAACGTTGTCACAGGCGGCATTGTGAGCTGTATGGATTCCAAGTGGCTGCTGAGCTGGACGATTAACCGGCAGGGTCAGTTCAAAGAACAGAAGAAGGATGAAGTCTGTATCTGGGTGTACAGCCTCTTCACCGATGTCGAGGGCGACTATGTGAAGAAGCCCATGAAGGAATGTACCGGGGAGGAAATTACACAGGAATGGCTGTATCACTTGGGAATCCCTGTGGAGGATATTCCAGCGCTCGCAAAGGACGAGGTAGTGACGGTGCCTACCATGATGCCCTATATCACGGCATTCTTTATGCCGAGGAGAAAGGGAGACAGACCCGATGTCATTCCTGACGGCTGTGTCAATTTTGCATTCTTGGGACAGTTTGCAGAGACGCCGAGAGATACGATTTTTACGACAGAATACTCTGTGCGCACTGCGATGGAAGCAGTGTACGGACTCCTGAAAGTAGACCGCGGCGTGCCCGAGGTATGGGGAAGCGTCTACGATATCCGCGAGCTGCTTGACAGTACCGTCAAGCTGATGGACGGCAAATCGCCGCTTGACATCGAGCTTCCGGGGCCCCTCAATGCGTTAAAACTGCCACTTCTCAAGGCAGTGAAGGGAACCGTGATCGAGAAGCTGCTCAAAGAGCACCAGATTATACAGTAACTTGTATTTTAGCCTGCTTTTATGTCCGTTATATATAACGGATATGAAAGGAGGTACCTTATGAGACGTAAAAGGCAGGCATTGCTGCAAAACGGAGCCAAAAACATCTTTGCCCATGCAGAATAGCAGGCATATAGCACTCTGTATGGGCTGAATATGTTCTGCTGTTTCTGCACTTTATTTATACATGAATTCTATAAATAAGGAGCGGTAAAGATGAAATATGTCAATGCAGCAGAAGTATTGCCGGAAAAATTGCTAAGAGAGCTTCAGACATACGTTGACGGAGAGCTGCTCTATATTCCAAAGGCTTCGGTCAAAAAGGAATGGGGCGCTTCCAGCGGTTCGCGGCTTTTTTATCAAGAGCGCAACGAGAGGATTCGGAAACTTTTTCAGGAAGGGTGTTCCGTGAATATGCTGGCGGAACAGTACAGTCTTGCGTATAGTACGGTGAAAAACATTATATATCAACAATAGTTTATGGGGAGGCTGTGGCGCAGGTGGCAGCCTCCCCTTTTCGGAATAAACTGGTGCAAACGCGGACAGGATTTTTGACAGGCCACCGATTATAATAAACAGTACAAGGAGGGACAAACACGATGTCAATACAGCAGATTCAAGAGGCAATTACTTATATGGAAGAGCATATCTATGAGGATATCAACTATGTCGATGTTGCTAAAAGTGTTCATATGTCGGGTTATAATTTCCACAGGACATTCAGCTTCGTCACTGGAATGACTGCCAACGAGTACATTCGCAGCAGGCGCCTTACACTGGCAGCACAGGAGCTTCAGACAACCAAGCTGCCGGTCATAGACGCTGCCTATAAGTATGGTTATGAATCGCCGGAAAGCTTTTCAAAAGCCTTCTCACGGTTTCACGGCTCTACGCCGAAACAGGCGAAACAGCCGGGCGCAAAGCTTCATCTGTTTAACCCCTTGGCAATCAAACTAATAGTGGAAGGTGGTAGTATTATGGATTACAGAATGGAACACAGAGAACGTCAGCAGTTTATCGCAGTGGTGAGGGCATTTCCCAATGAGATTATCAATGATGATCAGGACCACAGCATCCCCGATTTCTGGACAGAATGCACAGAGAAAAATCTGCTCGGACAGTTGAAAGCGCTTCGCCCCGATGGCAAAAAAGATTTGTACGGTTTGTGCAGTCCGGCAAAAAGCAGTGAAACCCATTTTCATTATGGTATTGGTGTCGTGCGCGATGGAGATACGGATGCTGCTGGCTGTGATGCATTGCTGGCAGACGGCTTTACCGTGTGGGAAACGGAACCCGCAGACTATGCTGTGTTTAAGTGCTTTGGCGCTGACGGGGACTGTCTGGGAGAGACATGGAGCAATTTTTACAAGGAGTTTGTACCACAGACAGGCTACACGCAGACAGAGGATTCGGACTATGAAATATATTTTGAGCGTGGTGAGAAAGGGCTGTTCTGTGAATTGTGGGTGCCAGTGAGCAAAAAGGGGTAGAGAATTACATTCACACTCTGACAAAGCCATCACACCATCCTAAGGCGCCGATTTTATGATGGTTCAGTGCCCACTCTGTCCGTTGAAAGGTATGCTGCATCCTGTGAAGTACGGATTTGGCATGTCTGTGCGACACAAAGCAATCGCTTTCAGTAATGTCTGTCTCATCGAAATATTCATTCATATTCCAGCCCTGTACAATCCAGATCCATTCAGGCGTGTTCGGGCTGGGATTGTCTGCAACAACTTTTTCCACGATGCGGTAGGTACAGTCATACTCGCAAAACCCTTGTATATTTTTCAGATAATACCATGCTGTCTCCTCCGCCTGCTTTTTGGTCAAAAAGAAGCCGATACAAAAATCTTCTGAATATTCATCATACGATAATTCCCGATCGGTCAGGATCAGAAGATATAATATATTCGAAAACATTTTTCCCACCCCCTTTTTATTGTACCTGTTTTGCGGCGGGGGCGCAACATCTGCTATAATTATTTTCAATACTTGTGCAGTGCGCTTTCTTTTTCTATAATGCATTTAGGAACTGTAGAAAAATAACTGACACATCTTGACTTGTCTATTTCTCCGATTGTGCATGTCAAAAAGCCTCGCCGTAGCCCGCTACGCCTACATTTTTTGACATACACCCTCGGAGAAATATACTGCGCAATCTGTATCACTTATTTTCCTACAATTCCTTAGGAACGTACTAAATGTTTGTATGAAGGGAGAATACAATGAGACATATCACAACAAGACAATTTCATATCATGGCGGACTGCGGCAAAGTCTATCAGTTTTTGACAAGGATCTATGAGCGGGACTGGAAAAACGGTGTGCCAGCGCCTTTTTTTGAATACGCTTATTCGTCATTTGCGGATTGGATGGATATTTCGTATTCATACAAAAACCGTATCTGGGAATGTGATGGAGAGATGGCGGCATTTTGTTTTTATGAAAATCCGGTGAGTGACATCTATTTTGCACTAAAGCCCGGATATGAGGAGCTGGCGCCGGAACTGGTGGACTACGCGGATAAAAATATGCCTGTGAATGGAAATGGTATACAACTTATCCTGTTTGGCGGTCAGGAGGCGCTGATGCACGCTGCACAGCAGGCTGGATACCGCCAGCATTTGGAATACCAAGATTTTCAGTATGATTTTGCAAAGGAGCTGGACTATCCGCTGCCACAGGGCTTTCACTTTGTCAAAGCGCAGGATCTGGACATGTTAAAGGTGGGAGAGTGCTGCTGGAAAGGGTTTGACCATGAATCAAGCGAGGGGGCGTGGAATCCTGCGCACAGTCAGAATAATTATGTGCTGGGCACTGCGCCGCATGCTACCCCAGAGCTTCATGTGGCGATTGCGGATGAAAATGAGGAATATGCCTGTTTTGCAGGGATGTGGTGGACGCCTGAAAACCATCTGGCATACATGGAACCGCTGTGCACCATACCCAAATACCGTCATAAAGGGCTTGCCGCCGCGGCGCTGTCTGAATTATACAGACGCACGAAACCGCTTGGCGCAACGCATATGACAGGCAGCACCAACGCATTTTACCAGAAAATCGGGTACCAGCCTGCGGTGCAGTGGACTTTCTGGAGAAAGTAGGAATGAAGTTTGCCTAAAATGACAACATCGTGTATACTGATACCAGAGGATAAGTCCATGCATTGTGGGAGGTGTGAGTATGAATGGGAAACCTGTGGTAAATATAGGTATACAGCGATTTGACAAGCTTAGGGAACAAGGGGCATTTTACATTGATAAAACAGATTTTATCAAAGAGTGGTGGGAGACTGGGTCCGAGGTGACGCTGATTACGCGTCCCCGCCGTTTTGGCAAAACATTGAACATGAGTATGCTCGAATGTTTCTTTTCTAGGAAATACGAGGGCAGGGCAGACCTGTTTGACGGGCTGTCCATTTTCGAACAGGATTCAGATCAGGAAAAGTACAGAAACCTACAGGGCAGATTTCCGGTAATATTCCTGACTTTTGCAAATATCAAGGCAGACAAATACACAGAAATGGAAAAAAAGATAACAGAAACGATTGCCAGTTTATACGAAAACAACAGACATCTGTTGGAAACAAACTGCCTGAGTGAGAATGAGAAAGAGTACTATAAAAGCATTAAGATAGGAATGCCGGGTGACATTGCAGTCGGTGCGGTTCACCAGATGGCATGTTTCATGCAGCGCTATTACAAGGAGAATGTGATTATTCTTCTTGACGAGTACGATACACCAATGCAGGAAGCATGGCTGTCAGGATACTGGAATAAAGCCGTCAGTTTTTTTAGCAATTTTTTCAACGCCACATTTAAGACCAATCCTTATCTTGAACGCGGCATGATTACGGGAATTACGAGAATTGCGAAAGAGAGTATCTTTACAGGGATGAACAATCTTAAAGTAGTAACCACGACCTCTGACAGATATGCAACAGCATTTGGATTTACGGAAAAAGAAGTATTTGATGCGCTTGATGATGTGGGATTTGGCAGTGAAAAAAAGGACGTAAAAAAATGGTATGATGGTTTCAGCTTTGGAAATTACACAGATATTTACAATCCGTGGTCGATTGCCTCCTTTATCGAAAATAATGGAAAATACGAGAATTACTGGGCAGACACAAGCTCAAACGGGCTTGTCAACGCTCTGATGCAGACAGGGGTTCCGGGCATCAAGCAGACGATGGAGGCGCTTTTACAGGGAAAGAGCTTTGAGGCAGAGCTTGACGAAAAAATTGTCTTTGACCAGCTTGACGGCAGTGTCAGTGCAGTGTGGAGCCTGCTGCTGGCGACCGGATACCTGAAAGTGCTGGACTTGAAGTATGTGGGGGAGCGTAAAAAGAAAGTATACACACTGGCACTCACGAACATGGAGGCAGAGTTTATTTTCGAAAATATGGTGAAAGGGTGGTTCAGCGGAAATACAGAGACATATTACAATGAATTTATCAATGCACTCCTGAATGATAATGTCCGCAAGATGAATACCTTCATGAATAAAGTCGCACTGAACACCTTTAGTTCGTTTGACAGTGGAAATAAGCCGTCAGAACAGACAGAGCCGGAGCGTTTTTATCACGGTTTTGTGCTCGGCATGGTTGTAAATATGGCAGATACCTATATCGTGCGCTCAAACCGTGAGAGCGGGTACGGACGCTATGATGTCATGCTAGAGCCTGTTGACAAAAATGGCAAGGCATTCATTTTTGAATTTAAGGTACTTGATCCTGACGAGGACGAAGTAACCCTTGAGGATACGCTCGCGGCGGCACACCGCCAGATAGCGGAAAAAAAATATGAGACAGAGCTTGTATCACGCGGCTTTGCGGCAGAGAAAATACGCAGATACGGATTTGCATTTCGGGGAAGGGAATGCCTGATAGGGTAATTAGTGGTAAAACCAGTCAATGTCAGGATAATTTTTTGGAAAAAAGGACACTACGATGAGAAAGAGGTTGCAATCATGGCAGCTTCTTTTTTGTTTTTCGAGATTTCTTTTGGCAAATTGTCATAAAAATTTTATAAAAAGATTAGCTATTAGGGCAATAGAAAAATTTTTGCACAAAATGTAAAATAGAATTAGGTTTTGCGCAATCGATTGCGCAACTGTAACTACAAGGAATTGCATAGGTTAATCAAACAAAAGGAAAATTATGCATAGGAGAGTAAGACAGTATTTGAAAAAAAGTCTGTGCGGAATCCTGAGCGCGGCGATGATCCTGACAAGCTTGTCGGTATCGGACATGACGGTTCGGGCGGCAGAGGATACGGTGTCAGAAGAGACGGAATTGACGAATGAAACCGAACTGACAGAGGAAACGGAATTAACAAAAATTCAGGAAACAACGGGTCAGTCTGATGAGGCAGAGGAGACAGTACCTGCAACACAAAATAAAATAACAGATGTGTTGGAGGAAAATAATACGGAAACGGTGGATGTAGAGGAAGTATCCGAATATACAGAAGATATGAACCAAGAAGTTTCGGAAGAAGCAGAAGAGAATACAGAATCAGATGAAGAAGATATCACAGTTGCTATTGAAGAAAAGACGTTAAATGTTGATGAAAAAAGTGTTGAAGCTGGTATGAATCTTCTGAAAAGTGGGGATTTTGAAACTGTTGATCCAGAAAATATATATAAACCAGTAGAGTGGAATGTTGGATGGAATGGTTTTACTTATAAAAAAGATAGTGATGCAGACGATCAAAAAGGAAACTATACATATTGGTTTGAAAGTTCAGAAGAAACATTTATCAACCAGACAATAAATGGTATAGTTATAAAAGGACAGTACAATTTATCGGCAGATGTGGCTGGTGTATTTGATGATGAGACTCTTTTTTTGAAGGTAAAGAAACAAGAAACGGCTGAAAACGAAAATTTATTAGCATCGTTAAATATGGGTAGTCGCTCTGCATGGGGGGACTGGGGAGAAAGTGTCAGTACGACCTTTGAGATACCTGAGAATTTGAGAGACATAGTTATTTCTGTAGAAGGAAGGATGGGGTCAGGAAAGCAACTGCAACTGGACAATGTAATACTTTCCCCGGTTGTGGATCTTGGCATGCTAAAGGCATTAGTTTCAGAAGCAGAGTTATTAGACGCTAGTAATTATACAACGGAATCATGGGATTCATTTTCTTCTATGCTTAGTTCTTCAAAAGAAACAGTGACAAAGAATGCAGATAAGGATGACACTTATATAGACGAAAATGGGTCTACGGAAATTGTGGATGCTTTTAATGTTCTATATGAAGCAATAAATAATTTGGTAGAAAAGGATGTTAATGTTACAGTAAACTTCAATTATTATGCTGGTGATATTGGGGAAAAAAAGATTGGTATTTACCAGTATGGAGATAAAATATCATCCAGTGCTGGATTTGCTGATTGGACAATTTGGAACAGTGATAAAGTTTATAAACTAACACCAACTGATTGTTCAGGGTGGTACACCATTCCACTTACTTTTAAGGGAAAAGGAGTAGATAATGTAAATTTTCAAGTGGTTGATAATAGTGGAAATGCAGATTTTGAATGTGGGAGCAAAAAAAAACGATAAAGGTAACTCAGAGATATTTAATGCCATATTCCTTGACGAAACAAATGACGGAAAAACTGTAGCTGTTAAAAAAATCAGTCAAAATAATTATAAGCTTTATATAGGGAATGATGCGGATGCAGTTATGCGTAATATTACTTTATACGTATATGATGACGGCACGCCATTTATTGGTTCGGGGAGTGAGCTTTCAACAATCAGTGAAGACACAGGAGAATTAAGTAAAATCGGCAAAAAGGAAACAATTGACGGTACAAATTATTACTTGCTGACTGAAGAATCGGGTAAGCCTAATTGGTATAAATTGACATTCTCAATGCCGCTTTCAGGCGATGATAATAAATTTTGCGGTCTGTATACAAGTTCAGAGAATGGATATGAACTGAAAAGAGAACTTTCTGCCAATGATGTAAAATCTATTTTGGGTGGTGAGTTATACTACAAAGAAGGTAAATTTTTTAAGTCGATAGAACTTGCAGATGGAAAGACTTTAAAGGAGTTAGAGGATTTACTTAAAAGAGTCAATGCGATTGTTGAAAAAGGTGAATCCGAATATACGCCAGAAACTTGGAAAACGTTTAATGAAGCAAAAGAAAATGCTGAAAAAGTAGTTGCGGATAAAAAAGCAGCAGGAATGGCGGAAGATCAGCCAGACGTAGAGATAGCAAAAGTATTTGAAGCGCTTGAAACTGCTGAAAAAAATATGGTAGCAAAAGAAAAAGCGGTTACCTTCTACTATTACAATGCTGATATAGTTGCTGATGATAAACTGGGACTGGCATTTTGGGACGGTGATAAGTCTCATCCGACTGAAAGTGCCAAGAAAGCAGATTGGCGCATATGGGATGACAAAGATAATACATATGAAATGGCTCCGGTGAAAGGATATGCCGGATGGTATAGTATTCCTATAGTGTATACATTAACTCCAGCAGAAGACTGGCCTGGTTTTGAAATCCATAAAAAGAGTGATGCCACTAACGCGTTGGTGACATTCTCAAATGCGAATAATAATTATCCGAACCTAGAAGATGTGTCAGCCTATGCAGTAAAGGGTAATAATGCATATAAAGGGGAAGAACTCGTAAATCTCCTTTTGCGTAATATTACATTACATGTATACAGCGAGGAAGGTATGCCCGCGATTGGTTTGGCAGACAAGCTTTCAAAAGTCGATGAAAGTACCGGAATATTAGAAGAGATTTCAGCAGATTCCAAAGGTGGCATGAACTACTACCGGATGGATGCTGTGGAAGAAGGATCTAAATGGTATGAATTGTCATTCTCAATTCCGCTTCCGAAAGAAAATGGCGAGATTTGCGGACTATATACATATGCAGATGGGGAATATGGTGAATCAATTGCAACATTCGCGAATAAAACGGAAGGAAATTTTATCGATATAACTCTTGTATTCAGTGGCAATGACTGGTACAGAAATGGCAAATTCTATAAGAACAAGACGCTTGCAGAAGGCGTGACATTAGGACAGTTGAAACAATTGCTGGTATCAGATGAGGTAACTTACATTGTCAATAATAAGGATATGTATACAGTTAATTCATGGGATAAATTTGAGTTAGCCAAGACAGCGGCAGAGGCGGTAATATCTAAATTTACAGATGATGGGGAACAGAATGAGGAGATTACGACAGCATATACGGATCTCAGAGCAGCGATAGAGGGCATGGTTTCGACTGGAAAAGTAATCAACCTGTACTACTATTCCGAAGCGCTAAATGAATATACCGACACAGACACCGAAAAGTACGGTCTGTATTTATCCGTGTGGAACAACCAGAAAGTAAGCTCCACAAAAGAAGAAATCCAGCTTTCCCAAGGGGAGTGGAGCTATAATGCTTACGCGTTAGAAAAAGTAACAGATGAAGCTGTCAACTACGGATATGACAACTGGTATTGTGTGCCCGTCAAACTAATTGCAGCCAATGACGGAGCCGATGGAGACGGCTTTCTAATCCAGACAGGCAAAGCAGCCACTGCTGAGGGTGTGACAACCTACACGGCGCTTGCGGCAGATACAGGACTGATCAAAATAAGTTACTGGGAAAATAAAGCCATCTACGACAGCATGACAGCACTGGACAACGGCGGCACCATCGCCATCAAAGGTACTGATACATACGCCTCCATCTACGAGGCAGAGAACGTGACAGTCGATAAACTGCTGGCTCTTTATAACGAAGCGGCGGCATTTGACGAAAAGGATTATTTAAAGGGCGAACAGTGGGACCAGTTCCAGACAGCCCTTGCAACAGCAAAAGCAGTGATTGACAAAGAGAGGCCAACTGCTGCTGAGATTGATACCGCATACAATAATTTGAGCCAAGCGATCGATGCCCTCGTCTACTCAAGAAGAGCAGAGATCAATGTCAAGAAAGTCGCACTCGCGGAGGACTTTATCACAGGTGCAGACCTCTCCTCCTACATCGCGCTCAAGGACAGCGGCGTTGTGTTCCGCGATGAAAATGGAAAACCGTTAAATGACGCAGAATTTTTCAGCTATCTACGCAATGGCGGCATGAACTGGGTACGTATCCGTATCTGGAATGACCCCTATAACAGCAGCGGCAATGGATACGGCGGCGGAAACAATGACCTTGACAAAGCAATCCGGCTTGGACAGATGGTGACAGGCGCAGGGATGCGGGTTTTGATTGACTTCCACTACTCTGATTTCTGGGCAGACCCCAAAAAGCAGAAAGCACCCAAAGCGTGGGCAGGCTACAGCGTCGAAGAAAAGGAAGCTGCCGTTTACCAGTTTACCTTGGATAGCCTGAATGCCCTGAGAAATGCTGGTGTAGATGTCGGCATGGTTCAGGTCGGAAATGAGACAAACAACGGCATCGCCGGCGAAACGGCATGGGATAACATGGCAAAACTCTTCAAAGCAGGCAGCAGGGCAGTGAGGGAATTTGACAAAAACTGTCTGGTAGCAGTGCACTTTACAGATCCGCAGAAGGGATATGCCGATATTGCAAAACGTCTGCATAATTCAGAGATTGACTATGACGTGTTTGGAAGTTCCTACTATCCATTTGGACATGGTGATGCCTCCAATCTCAAAAGCGTACTGGAATATATCGTGGAGACGTATGGGAAGAAAGTCATGGCGGCAGAGACTTCATGGCCCACTACCCTGACAGACGGTGACGGGTATGGTTTTGCGTCACCGCCCACGATACCAGAGATGTACAAAGATCAGGATTACGGCGTGTCTGTACAGGGACAGACGGATGAGATGCAGGAGTTAATCAGCAAAGTAAATGCGATTAATGATACATATCCGGGCAAATCAATCGGTGTATTTTACGTAAACGGTGGATAGCATGTACCTAGACCAAACCTGACAAATATGAGACAAT
>ERZ779622.80-NODE-80-length-68068-cov-30.935218_pt1 | contig 68068 bp, 74 predicted proteins | sample MGYA00514188_ERZ779622 | MGnify/ENA primary metagenome ERZ779622 (study PRJEB29562, sample SAMEA4376702) | mouse gut metagenome | isolation source: Cecum | study: EMG produced TPA metagenomics assembly of the A DSS colitis mouse model was used to assess the... | reverse complement strand
CGGAAAAAGTGGACGGGAAACGGGTACAGAAAGTGGATATTGTTTTCAACTTTGTGGGTGAACTCAATTTCCTTTCTGCTACGCAACCGAAAAGGCAAGGCGCATAGAAACTCAAAAAGACGGTACAGCCCTTGTAATTGGGGCTATACCGCCTAATCTGAAATTACTTCCCTCTAACCGTAAACATTTGTGTTCCGTGGAGATGCGGATAAAGCTTCGGAGCGGATGGATGTGCATGAAAACAAAAGCGGAACCCTGCTTGCACATGGTCGTTCCAATCCGCCCATTATCATGGCAACCAGCCAGGGGAATGCGGAAATCGGAATCGGGTACTGCCCGACCATTACAGCAGCGGCAGGGATGGCAGGAAATAATCAGCCCATACTGTTTGACAATCACGGACCGGACACCCGGTATACCGGTCCTGTGGAGGTTGCCCAGACCATCACATCAGCACTCGGTACAGGAGGAAACAATACACCCCTTGCCGTAAACAAAGAACCATTCTGCATTGCCGGAAACATTGTAAACCGGAAAGAAAAGAATGGCGGAAACGGATGTGGGTACCAGCAGGGAATCAGTTATACCCTGACCACAGAAGACAGGCATTGTGTGTACAACCCGGAGAATACATTAAAACCGTATCAGCAGGTTATCGGGAGTCTGTGTGCCGGGGATGAGAAGATGATCAGCAACCAATATGTGGACCAGGGCAAGTGCATTGTGGATACCAGCAGCCTTGTCCGGAGATTAATCCCATTAGAGTGCGAAAGGCTGATGGGATTTCCGGACTACTGGACGGACATACCGGGAGCAAGTGACAGTGCAAGATACAGAGCATTGGGAAATAGTGTGGCGATGCCATGTGTGGATTATATTCTATGTGGCATCGCCTTTTATCTGCGCGAGCAATGAGCCGGGCGAACATGCTTGCATGTTCATTCGGCGAATGCCGCGACATCCATGAGAGCATTCTCTCATGGATTATTAAAAATGGGAGAGGAGGAAGAGGATGTATATCTATCCCGATAACTTGAAAGCAAAGGCAACCATGTGGCTGTGGAAACTAAAAGACCTTGCCATTATAGGCATTATTGTTCTGTTCTCTGTGTTTGCGTTTGCATACGCAGGGCTGTGGTTTCCGCTGGTCATTGCCGGAGCCTATGCATTTTTAACCATACAGGTGGAGGATACCAGCATTATGGATTTTATCCGCTATGCCTGTGTGTACTTTTTAATGGACCAGCAGCATTATGAATGGAGGTATACATCGGATGAGTAAGAAGAACATGGAGTCCACCAGAGAACTGATGGGAACCAAAGAAGTGACGGATTACAGCGTCAGAACATACAGAAATGATGAGCTGGTTTATTTCTTAATCCAGCCGAGCAACATTTCCGTACTTTCGGAAGAGAGCCTGTCTGCCAGAATTTATGGCCTGATGACGGTGCTTAAGGGCATTACGGAAATTGAGATGATGTGCTTAAATTCCAGAGAGAATTTTGAGGACAATAAAAGATATCTGAAGAAGCGTATGGAGGAAGAAACCAACCCTGTGGTGCGGAAACTTCTGGAAAAGGATGCAAATTACTTAGACCGCATGCAGGTGCAGATGGCTACCGCAAGAGAGTTTCTGTTAATTATCCGTATCCGTAACCAGAAGGAAAATGAGATTTTCTCCTACTTAAACCGAATCGAAAAGATGCTTGTGGAGCAGGGGTTTAAATCAAAGAGAGCCGAGGAAGAGGATATCAGAAGAATCCTTGCAGTGTACTTTGAGCAGAATGTAACAACCGAAAAGTTCGAAGAATTTGACGGAGAAAGGTGGATTATTTTAAATGATTAGAACTTGATTAAAAACCTGCGATTTCGATTGCCAATCTAATCAGTTGCAGATATAATGATAGTGAAATATTTTAGGGAAAGAGGTGTAATCTTGAATTTATCAGAAGTATTGGAAAAACAGAAGAGATATGAAGCGGCAAGGGACACCTTCCCGGAAATGACAATTGCTTCTTATGAGAAAGCCTTTGAGATTGAATTTGCACATAATTCTACTGCTATTGAGGGTAATACATTAACCTTAATGGAAACCAAAGTAGTATTAGAGGATGGGATTGCCATTGGAGGCAAATCTCTGCGAGAGATATATGAGGTAGTAAATCACAAGAAAGCATATCAGTATGTAAAGGACTGCATCAAAGAAGGTCTGACATTGGATGAAGCAACCGTAAAGGACATTCATGCACTTTTGATGGAGAATATCCTGATAGGCGGCATTTACCGCAGGGAAGAGGTAGTGATAAGTGGTGCCAGCCATACACCGCCGGCAGGGAATGAGATGTATGCCCAGATTAAGAACTTTTATATGGAGCTTGCAGAAAAAAGCAGCTTAAACGGAATCGAACTGGCAGCATGGACCCATGCAGAATTTGTCCGTATCCATCCATTTTTAGATGGTAATGGCAGAACATCAAGACTTCTTATGAACTATCAGCTATTAAAAAATGGTTTCTTACCGGTATCTGTAGCAAAGGAAGACAGACTGGATTATTATAATGCACTGGACAAATATGCTGCAGGGGGAGACTTACAGCCATTTATTGAATTGGTTGCCACATTAGAAGAAAAGCAGCTTGATAAGTACCTTTCCCATGTGCATGAGCAGGAAATGAAACCGCCGGTGCAGACGATGTAATCAGAAACAAGAAAAGAATATAGCAGAAAAAATAAGTATCAGACGAAAACGTTTGGTACTTTTTTTCTGCCCAAATTTAGGAAACAGGAGGTATCCATGAATAAAAACAGAAAGAAAAACACGGTAACGGAATCGGCAGCCGAGGCAAAGCTGAAAGGCTTTTTAGATATGATTGCCCCATCCGTTATCCAGTTTAATACGGACCACTATATTTGTGGAAACACATACCGTAGTGTGTGGGCACTTAGAGGATATCCTACCGCAACGGATGAGCAGGCAATACTTAGACACCTTGGGGAAAAGGATGGTGTTACCTTAAGGATATATACGAGACAGGTCACACCGGCAGAGGAGAAAAAGATTATCAGCAATGCCGCCAATAAGAACCGTATGAAACAGGGGAACACGGAAAACTTACAGGAAACGGTTACTGCAGCAAGCAACTTACAGGATGTGACTACCATCATTGCCACCATGCACCGTAACAGGGAACCTCTGCTCCATACGGCTGTGTTTATCGAATTATCTGCCCCGGACATGGATAAGTTAAAGCTGTTGCAGACAGAGGTGTTGACAGAGTTAATCCGCTCCAAGTTAAATGTGGACAAGCTCCTGCTACGCCAGAAGCAGGGATTTCTGTGTGTCCATCCCGTAGGGAGAAATGTGTTTCGGGAGCAGTTTGAGCGTGCGCTCCCTGCATCCAGCGTGGCCAATCTGTTCCCCTTCAACTATTCCGGCAAAACGGATAAGAATGGATTCTACATCGGCAGGGATAAGTTTGGAAGTAACGTGATTGTGGACTTTAACCAGAGAGCCGATGACAAGACCAATGCCAATATCCTGATTCTCGGAAACTCCGGACAGGGTAAATCCTATCTGTTAAAGCTGATATTAACGATTCTTAGGGAGTCCGGCATGAAGGTTATCTGCCTTGATCCGGAGCATGAATACATCGACCTGACAAACAATCTTGGGGGATGTTTTGTGGACCTTATGAGTGGCGAGTTTATCATTAATGTGTTGGAACCTAAGACTTGGGATGAGAACGGAAGCCCTGAAGATATGGATCCACCGATGGCTTTCCAATGTTCTTCCAAACTCAGCCAGCACATCTCTTTCTTAAAGGACTTTTTCCGTACTTATAAGAATTTTACGGACAGCCAGATTGATACCATTGAAATCATGTTAGGGAAGCTGTATGAGAAGTGGAACATCCGTGATGATACGGACTTTAGTAAACTGAAACCTACCGATTATCCTATTCTTTCCGACCTTTATGATTTGATGGAGGAGGAATATAAGAATTACGATGTGGGGAAGAAACAACTTTATACCGCAGAACTTTTGCAGGAAATCTGTTTAGGACTTCACTCCATGTGTAAAGGAGCGGAGTCCAAATTTTTTAACGGACATACCAATATCACGGACAGCAGCTTCTTAACTTTCGGTGTAAAAGGCTTGTTACAGGCCAGCAGAAATGTGAAGGATGCCATGCTGTTTAACATTCTTTCCTACATGTCCAATGAACTGTTAACAAACGGTCATACTGCCGCCAGCATCGATGAGTTTTATCTGTTCTTAACCAACCTTACTGCGGTGGAATACATCCGTAACTTTATGAAACGTGTACGTAAGAAGGACAGTGCGGTCATCCTTGCCAGCCAGAATTTGGAGGACTTCAACATTGACGGTATCCGTGAATATACAAAACCACTGTTCTCCATCCCGACACATGCCTTTTTATTCAATGCCGGTAACATCGATGCCAAGTTTTACATTGATACCTTGCAGCTTGAGAAGAGTGAGTACAATCTCATCCGCTATCCCCAGCGAGGTGTGTGCCTTTATAAGTGTGGCAATGAACGATACAACCTGATGGTACACGCACCGGAGTATAAGGAGAAGCTGTTCGGTAGTGCAGGCGGAAGATAACTGGAGGTTAGCCTATGGATATGCGGGAGCAGAAATTCGGGATTGAAATCGAACTGACCGGTCTGACCAGACAGAAAGCAGCGGAGGTGATCTCCAAATACTTGGGTAACAGCTACCAATACGATGGTGGTTATTATGAGGAATACAGTGTCTATGACAATCAGGGGAGAAAGTGGAAGGTCATGTATGATTCCAGTATTGTGGCAAAGAAAAAGGACGGAACCTATGCCGGGGATGAGTACAAGGTAGAGTTTGTATCCCCTATCTGTGAATATGCAGACATCCCAACCATTCAGGAGATTGTAAGGCAGCTCCGTCATGCAGGCGCCATAGCAGGGGAAAAGTGTGGCATTCATGTTCATGTGAATGCCGCTCCCCATAATGCGAAGACACTCAGGAATATCACCAACATCATGTACAGCAAAGAGGATTTAATCTACAAGGCATTGCAGGTGGATGTAAACCGTGAACACCGTTATTGCAAAAAAGTAGAAGAGGATTTTTTACAGACTCTGAACCGGAAAAAGCCAAAGACCTTGGCGGAGGTCAGTAACATCTGGTACAAGGGGAATGATGGCAGACACAGACATTACCATGACAGCAGATACCATTGTCTGAACCTGCACAGTGTGTTCCAGAAGGGAACCATTGAGTTTCGTCTGTTTAATTCCACCACCCATGCAGGGAAGGTAAAGACCTATATACAGTTTTGTCTTGCCGTTTCCGGGCAGGCATTAAACCAGACCTGTGCCGCGACCAGAAAGACCACCAGCACCAATGAAAAATATACCTTCCGCACATGGCTTTGTAAGCAGAAGACAGCGGTATTTTTAGTGATGCCGGAAGAGGACAATACCAAGTATTTTATTATCTCTCTGATTTTGCAGCAGCTCTACAGGGAAATCCTTGTGGTGGCAGATGAGAATGGAGGGAAGTTAGACAACCGTGTAGTTTTCTATTGGGATGAGGTCGGAACCATACCAAAGATTGAGAGTGCGGAGATGATGTTCTCTGCATCCCGTTCCAGAAGGGTAAGTATTGTACCCATGATACAGTCCTTTGCACAGCTTAATAAGAACTACGGAAAAGTAGGGGCAGAGATTATCATCGATAACTGTCAGGACACCATCTTCGGCGGATTTGCACCGAACTCGGAATCCGCAGAGGTATTGTCCAAGAGCCTTGGAAACAAGACGGTCATGTCCGGTTCCATCAGCAGGGGAAAGAATGATCCCAGCCAGTCCCTCCAGATGATACAAAGACCATTGATGACGCCCGATGAATTAAAGTCCCTGCCGAAAGGAAACTTTATCGTGTCGAAAACAGGCAGTCATCCTATGAGGACTAAGCTGAAGTTATTCCTAAAGTGGGGAATCACTTTCGAGGAGCCATACGAGATTGAGGAAAAGTCAGCAAGAAGGGTAGCCTATGCAGACAAGCAGGAGATTGAAGAAGAGATTATCCGCAGATATATGTGCTGTGTGGATGAGGAGCAGGAAAGTGCGGAACAGGGTACTGCATCCAGAAGCGGAGGTATGCTGCAGTCTCAGATGAACGAAACGGTGGCAAAGGTCAGACAGGCTCTTAGGACAGAGGATTAAAATGTGAAGAGAAGTTCTAAATCGACGTTGTATGAGTGCATACAACGCCGAAGAACTTCTATGTTCACATGGAAAAGAGGTTTAGCATGGCATATGACAAGAAAATATATGAAGCAGAACTGCCCCATAGGGCTGTGGCGGTATATCTGTACCTAAAGGATCGTGTAAATAAGGAAGGCACCTGCTACCCGGCAATCGGTACCATTGCCAGGGAACTGCATCTGTCTGTCAGCACCGTAAAACGTGCCATCAGCGATTTAGAGGAAAACGGATTTATACGCAAGAAACAGCGCTGGCGTGATAATGGTGGCAGAAGCAGTCTGCTGTTTGAAATCATAAGGTAAGCACAAAGGGGATACTGCGTAGGTCAAGTGGACTATGGTATGGTTCACCATGACCTATGCAGGGAACTTTTCACTTTAAGGATTAGGACAGAGAAGATACAAATATGGTTATGGTTTTCTTTGGTGGTTCCTGTTGGGGATGGATAACGGAGTCAGAAAGGATACCGTAACTTATATTGTAATAGATGAGCAATAGATTGATGAAACTGTGACCATTTTAACAGAAGAAACGGAATGGATTACAGAGGAATATAATGTTACAGAGTAAGTGGAATGAATAATAGGACAAGGCAGCTAATCTGATTAGGGCTAGCTGTTTTATTTTGTCGAATCATAAGATAATTTATAGTTAAAAATCATTATAAAACGGTCTTTTTTTCGAACGGCTTTTCGACTGGACGTAAGATATTTTAGTGTGATTTTTATAACCGTAGACAAGTTGAATACAGTACTGTGAGAAGACGGCAGTTGGTCACTGTCATTTAAGATATAGAAATGTTTTGGAAAAATAAGTTAGCTACCAATCATACAATATTGCTAAAAATATAGTGAAAGTATAATAACGCGTGGCATTATGCAATAAAACGCGTGGCATTATGCAATAAAACGCGTGGCATTATGCAATAAAACGCGTGGCATTATGCAATAAAATGTACTTGTTAATTCATGGTAAATAAAGTATAGTAATTCTGGTTTTGTTTGTTCTTTAGACAGTAAAATAAAGTGAATTTGGGGTTACATTTTAGACTTTAGTTGATTTTATTAAAAGGAGAGTCATGCTTCTTTGGTGAGGTGTTTTGGGTTTTTACTACTAAAATCGTACCGCATTAGAAGTTAGTACTTTTTCTGTATATATGATGGATGAAAGTAACTACATAAAATATATAGGAACTATGAGGGGTGCACCACCACTGATTCGTCTGGCGAATTATATAGGATAATTTTAAACTATAAAAAAATTGGCAACAGATAGCCAAAATAAGTTTAGACTTATGGCATATTTTCAACATGAAAAGTATTATGTGTTTTATCGAAACCATTTGTAATGAATATTGGAGTAGGTGAAAGAATAACAGCGTTTAAAGGCCTTAAAGAAAATCAGACAATCATCAAATATAGTAGCAGAATTGTTTTTTATTAGACGGAGTTGGTAGATGAGTTGCATGGAAACTCTGTTCTACCCTATTGAAGGGAGATTTATAGTAAGATTTCATCAGTAATCATCAAAGAAATACATAGGTAAGTAAGGTGGGCAAAGGTATGGGAATTCTAGTTTCTTTATCAGGACTGGATGGAAGCGGTAAAACAACGCAAGGCAAAAAAATTATGGAATTATGTTTGAATAATGGGATTAAAGCGCATTACGTTCATTTAAAGACAATAGATACAAAAGAGTCCTATTTTAATGTTATCGCAGAAGCAAAAGAGAATGGAATAAATGTAAAAAGTGATAAAGAAGAATTGAGAAATGTTATAAGTGCTTTTTTATTTGTTGATAAAGTAAAGAAGGAGGTTACTTCGGCACTTTCAATCTATGATGTGGTCATTGTGGATCGCTATCTTGATTCGGCACTATGCTACCATATGCTTGAAAATGGAGATTATGACAGTGTGGTTAAAATATATGAACGAGTTACTAGGCCCGATGTTAATATTTTTCTGAATCTTAGCGTGGATGAATGTTGTGAGAGAGTCGGTAAACGACAGGAAATTACTAAGTATGAGAATAAAGAGTCTTTTTTGAAAGCATATAGTTTTTATGCTTCCAGACGAGATGATTTTTTGTGGATAGAAGCCAATTGTGACAGAGACGTTATGGCAAACAAAATTTTTGAGCAGATAAGACGACAGATAAGAAAGGATATGTAAAATGATTGAAGTAAACCACTTAGTAAAAGAATATCATATATCGAAAAGACAGTCGGGATTAAAAAATGCTTTTAAAGCACTTTTTGTTCATGACGATACGGTGGTAAGAGCTCTTAATGACGTGAGTTTCAAAATCGATGACGGTGAAATAGTCGGCTATATTGGACCAAACGGAGCAGGGAAAAGCACAACTATTAAAACACTTTGCGGTATTCTAACACCTGACAGCGGAAGTTGCTTAGTAAATGGATATGTTCCGTGGAAAGACAGGAGAGCTTATGTAAAAGATATAGGAGTTGTGTTTGGACAAAGAAGTCAACTTTGGTGGGATGTACCAATCATAGACAGTTTTGACTTAATAAAGGATATTTATAGTATTGATACATCAGAATATAAGAAAAATCTTGATGAATTAAGTCAGTTGTTAAATTTATGCGAAATAATGAAGACTCCTACAAGAAATTTGAGCTTGGGCCAGAGAATGAAGTGTGAAATAGCAGCATCTCTATTACATAATCCTCGAATTCTTTTTTTGGACGAGCCTACAATCGGATTGGATGCTGTTTCAAAATTGGCTGTAAGGGATTTTATAAAAAGAATAAACAAGGAAAAGAATACAACAGTCATTCTGACTACTCATGATATGCAAGATATTGAAGCTCTTACTGAAAGAGTGATGCTTATAGGAAAAGGCGAAATACTTTTGGACGGAAGCATGAATGAATTAAAAAGAAAGGTATCCGATAAGAAAAAGATTATTGTCAAATACAAAGGAAATAGGCCGGAAATATGTGACTGGATGAGTGTCGATGAGGAGAAGGAAAATGAGATTACCATTTCGTTTTGTCCAAAAACAATATCGGCTTCCGATTGTATTACATATTTGTTAAAGCAGGTAGAAATAGTAGATTTGGAGGTTTTTGATATTTCAGCAGATGAAATGGTAGCTAAGCTTTATGAGGAGTATCATATATGAGAAAATATTTTTCGCTTTTTAGAATTCGCCTAATAAACAATATTCAATATCGGGCAATTACAGTAGGGGGTGTACTGTCCAATTTTATATGGATATTCATGGAATTGATGATGTATGTTGCTATATACGAAACAGCAGACAAAATTTTACCGATGAGTTTTTCGCAGATAGTGTCATATGTCTGGGTTAAGAGAATGGTGATGCTTATGCTTACTGTAGTAGCATCGGATGGAGAAATATACAGTGTTATTAACGATGGTTCAATTGCATACGAACTAGTGAGACCTATTGATTTATACTGGAAATGGTTTTTCCAAGCAGTGTCAAATAGATTGGCAGCTATGTTTGCAAGTTGTGTTCCGATACTAGTATTGGCCTTTGTTTTGCCAGAACCATTCAGGTTAAGTGCTCCGACAAGCGTTTTGCAATTAATTGAGTTTTTGATAGCTCTTATTTTGGCACTGGGTGTTGTGGTAGCGTTTGCTATGCTAATGTTCATCACGCTGTTTTATACGATAGCACAAAGAGGAATCAAAATAATTGTGACTGCATTAGTGTCATTTTTGTCAGGAGGTATGATTCCTTTGACATTCTTCCCGGATAAAGTTGTATCTGTTTTAAATATGCTTCCGTTTTCTGCCATGCAAAGCACCCCCTTGCTCATATATAGTGGTAATTTAGAGGGAAAAGACGCAGTTATGGGGATATTGTTTCAAGCGTTATGGCTGATTGCATTAGTTGTTTTGGGGAAGACTGTAATGTCGATTTCTCTGAAAAGAGTTGTTGTGCAGGGAGGATGATTATACATGTGGGTATATTTTAAAATGATGCTCTTAAACCTGGAAAGTCAAATGCAATATAAAATCTCATTCGTAATGACTGTGATCGGACAGTTTGTTACGGCTTTTACTGGATTTATCGGAATAAAATTTATGTTTGATTATATGGATTCGGTAGGAGAGTTTGAGTATTATGATGTGATGCTTTGCTTTGGAATTGTTACTTTAGCGTTTTCAATCGGAGAAGCTTTAGGTGGAGGTATGGCTACATTTGCTAGCGTATTGGGTAACGGTGAGTTTGATAGAGCACTGGTTAGGCCATTGAATACAGTCCTTCAGATTCTGGCTCCTAGAGTGGATTTTACACGTGCGGGATTGCTTATTCAGGCGATAGGTGTGTTGGTGTATGTTATTCCCAAAAGCAATATTATTTGGGAGTGGAAAAAAATAGTTACATTGGTTCTAATGATAGGATGCGGAAGCGTTTTGTTTTTTTCATTGTTTTTGTTTAAGGCGACTTTTTCTTTTTTTACAATCCAGAATCTTGATTTTATGAATATTTTTACTTATGGAGCAAAGGAATATGGAAAGTATCCTTTTGGGGTATACGGAAAAAGAATATTAAACTTTTTGACATTTATTATTCCGTTGGCTTTAGTTCAATATTATCCGTTGTTGTACTTGATAGGTAAGCGGAATGAAGACTATTATATGTTCTCTCCATTGTTATCGCTGTTTTTTTTAATGCCATGTTATTTGTTCTTTTCTTTTGGCGTTAGGAAATATAAGTCTACAGGTTCTTGATTGAGGATAACTATGGAAAAAAAGGAACAACTGAAAATTACATATTTGCATAATAGTGGGATAGCAATTGAAAAGGATGAACTGCTGATAATAATCGATTATGCAATGCATACTCCCGGAGGGAGAGGAGAAGGTCTGTTGTCGGGCATAATACCAACAGACTTGATACAAAAAAAGAGTAAAGTTCTTGTGTTGGTTACGCACCGACATATAGACCACTAGAGTCATATGGTTCAGGAATTCGACGTGCAAAGGATGCATTAAAGGAGAATCATTCGCCGGAACTGCAATTTTTGCCGGATAACGATACCGATGATTATACAATGGCGGTGGTTATGATTAATGAGGAATTTGCTGCCATTCGTGAGGAAGAACAGAAAAGTTCGGATGTCACCAAAGAAATTACCAAAGAAATCAAGAAAATAATGAAAGAAAATCCGGCAATTAGTGCAAATGAAATAGCGGAGATTCTGAATGTGAAAGCTGAAGCAGTACGCTACCGTATCAAATTGATGAAGAAATCTGGAGAGATTACAAGAAAAGGTGCTACTAAAGCCGGTGAATGGGAAGTAATTGAGTAAAACATAAAAATTGGCAACTAAAATGAAACAGATATGATGAAAGTTCGCTAAAAAGTTCGTCAAAAGGTTCGCCAAAAGACTTGAATTCAACTCAGCAAAAAATAGTAGAGTTAATTCAAGAGAATCCTAAAATAACACAAGCTGAAATGGCGGAAATAATAACACTTTCAAAAAGAGCAATTCAAAAAGATATAAAAGAATTGGTGGATGCTGATATTATAGAACGTGAAGGTTCAGCTAGAAAAAGTTACTGGAAGATAAAAGAATAAGAAAATAAAATGGCCGGAATCAAGCCTCCAAGTTCCAAAAAATTTGGAGGTTTTCTTCTGCCCATTTTTAGTGGAAAGGAATTTCCGAAATGAAAAATCTATGGTACAATATCTTAGAAGTTATCAAAGGGATAAGTGGATCATAGAGAAAGAGCAGAACACAAATCACTCATAAGCAGTCAGGCTTAATCTTACAAACAAATCTAATCTTTTTCTATGGCAGGTGCAAAGTGATGCATCATGCTGACTTTTTTTGCAGGTCCGATAGGGGACTTTTGCATCATTTTAGAACCCAAACTTGACGAAGAAGTCATGGGTTATGCATCTAAATTGCATAGACATGGCATGTGGAGACGGTATGTTTATTGTCCAAACTTCATTCAGACCAACATATTGAGGTTGAGCTTCAGATGGACGAGCTTGATTTAACGGTTGAGGAGAGCAAGGCAACCTATGAGGAAATCAAGGATTATGTGTTGGAGCATACGGGGGTGAAAGTCAGCAGTTTGTATATAGCGCAGGTAAAGCAGAAATGTGGTATTATTGAGAGGGAAAATTACAATTTGCCGAAATCGGAAGATTCCAGACAGCCGAAATGCCCGCCGGAGAAGGAAGATGTTATTATAGAGGCATTGAGATATTTCAAGATGATTTGAAAATTGAGTATATTTTCAAATAGCAATATGCATATCCTTAAGAAATTTTGTGAGAGCAATAAAAAATATTCACTTTGATCGAAGGAGAAAAGAACAAATGAGTAAGATTTTAGAAGAAATTATTAAAGAGTCAGAATATAAACTGACGCAGTTTCAGAGCAGTTCTATTGACGCCATTGAGCAAAATATTTATAAAAAAATGATAAGATATATATAAAGTGTCTTGTTAGGGATAAAGAGGTAAGATTGACGCCGGAAGAAATTGTCAGGCAGTTATATCTTTACAAGCTGATACATGAGTATGGTTATCCGATAGAGCGAATGGAATTGGAACGGGCAATTACATTTGGAATAGAAAAGAAACGTGCCGATATTGTCATTTTTCATAAGAACAATCCTACTTCTGAAGAAATTATTGTAGAGTTAAAGAAACCCAAATTAAAAGACGGCAAAGAGCAGTTGAAATCATATTGTAATGCTACGGGAGCGATTATCGGGGTATGGACAAATGGTGAACAGATTTCTTTTTACCATAGAAAAGACCCTAAAGATTTATTTACGATATATATGGAAGATGTGTCAAACAAAATGTATGCGTAAATTATAGTCTGCATGGACAGACTGCCCAAAACAAACAGGGGTGTTGTCGCCCGATTACGGCAGAAATTTTTTGAAACATATTTAGCAAATAGTAAGGTTTTTTGCCTATTTACCTTATACAATTATTTTGGGGTTGAACGGAAGGAAAGAACCCCTTTTGAAAACTGAATATTGAACGACATACAGGACGTGAGGATATGTGTAGCCACTATGTAGGTGCGCCATGATACGCCTGCTCCGATGATTTCGGAGTTGAACGTGAAGGAATGGAAAACAATCCATAGAAGCAAAGGTGTGTAGCGATAAAAACCTGACAAAATGCACAGCAGTTGTGCGGGGCGATGAGGCATATCTGTGATAATGATACTTCTGAATTTAACCATTAAAATTCAGTCATATAATGACGGTGTAATTCCGATGTGGGCAGCGTATTGACCTGCCGCTTGTATGTGATTTATTTGATTAAGGAATGAGAAAAGTGACAGGGAATTTGTAATCTTTTTTTGTGTATCAAAACAGCGTAAGGGCAGTTATGAACGTAACAGTTTATAGCTGTCCTTTTTGCGTTCATATGGAGGAAGTGCTTATGATTGATGAATGGAGCGGACTGGCGGATATGCTGGCAAATTTGATTGAAAAATATGCGTCAGAATTAGATATAGAAAATTTACCTGATATAGCAGGAGATAATCATGCGGAAGATGAAAGATATAAAGCAGAAAATTTGCCGAAAAATTGAAAGATGTGTCTTGTTAATGATGGTTACAAGAGATATAATAAAACATGATAAAGATGTCCAAACCATTGCTGGAGAAAGTGCAAAATAACGAGATGACTATGGATTATAGAGAAGAAATTGGAAAATCAAATATGATAATTTATACAACAGAAGACGGCTTATCAAAGATTGAAACAATCTTCGATGGCGATACGGTCTGGTTGTCAAAGGCGCAGATGGCGGAGTTATTTCAGAGAGATCGTTCTGTAATTTCAAAACACATAAAAAATATCTTTGAAGAAGGAGAGCTTTCCAGAGAAGGTAATGTGCAAATTTTGCACATTGCAAATTCCGATAAGCCTGTAGAATTTTATAATCTCGATGTAATCATTTCTGTTGGTTATCGTGTGAAATCAAAACGAGGCACACAGTTTAGGATATGGGCAACTGGAATTTTGAAAGAGTATATGCGCAAAGGCTTTGCGCTGGATGATGAACGCCTGAAAAACTTAGGCGGCGGTGGATATTTTAAGGAACTGCTCGAGCGGATTAGAGACATTCGTGCATCTGAAAAAGTATTTTACAGGCAGGTATTGGAGATTTACGCTACCAGCATTGACTATGACCCGAAAGCGGAAATATCAATTCAGTTTTTTCAGAAAGTTCAGAACAAAATTCATTATGCCATTCATGGGGAGACGGCGGCGGAAGTTATTTATACAAGAGCGGATGCAGAAAAAGAATTTATGGGACTTACCACATTTGCAGGAAATCAACCGACTTTGCGAGAGGCTGTTATTGCCAAAAACTATCTGAATGAAAAAGAACTTCGTGCAATGGGGCAGCTTGTGTCGGGATATTTGGATTTTGCAGAGCGTCAGGCAGAACGGGAACAGGCTATGACCATGGAAGATTGGGCGAAGCATTTAGACCGAATTCTAACAATGAGCGGCGAACAGTTGTTGTCAGGAAACGGGAGCGTGACACATAAGCAGGCGGTGGAAAAAGCAGCCGGAGAATATAAGAAATATAAAGAACGAACTTTAAGCGATGTGGAACAGGATTATTTGGACTCAATAAAAATATTGGGTAAAAAAGCAGATAAAGATTAAAATTTACAGATCTATAAAAGAATATGGTTATCAAAATGTAAAAGTGCAACGAGCGTTGTATAAATGAGATAAGGGATAGAAAATGGAGAGCTTGGTATGAAAAGAGAAAAAATTAAGGTTTATACATATACAAGAGTATCTACAACCATGCAGACAGACGGTTATTCCTTAGACGCACAGAAAGCCAGAATGAAAGCGTATGCTGACTATAATGATTATGAAATTGTCAGTACATACGAGGATGCTGGAAAATCCGGCAAGTCCATTGAGGGACGGTTAGAATTTAACCGCATGATGGAGGACATCAAGTCAGGGAAAGACGGCGTTTCTTTTGTTCTTGTTTTTAAGTTGTCACGATTTGGTAGGAATGCGGCGGATGTACTTTCCACATTACAGGTCATGCAGGATTTCGGGGTAAATTTAATTTGTGTGGAAGATGGAATTGATTCTTCTAAGGATGCAGGTAAATTGATGATTTCTGTCCTGTCAGCAGTTGCCGAGATTGAACGGGAAAATATCCGTGTCCAAACAATGGAAGGGCGTATCCAGAAAGCCCGCGAAGGAAAATGGAACGGCGGATTTGCGCCATATGGTTATCAGTTGATAGACGGTAAACTTCAGATTAATGAGGAAGAAGCAGAAGCGATCAGAGTAATCTTTGACCAGTATGTACATACGGATATTGGCGCTAACGGTGTGGCAAAATATCTTGAAGACCACGGCATTCAAAAAATACAGCGGCAGAACGGGAAAAATCCTCTTTTTGATGCGCATTTAGTGCGCCTTATCCTGAAAAATCCGGTGTATTGCGGTAAAATTGCTTACGGACGCAGAAAGACAGAAAAAGTGTATGGAACACGAAACGAGTATCATCTTGTGGAGCAGGATAATTATATTTTGACGGACGGACAGCATGAAGCTATTATTGCGGAAGATGTCTGGCAGGCTGCACAGGTAAAGCTACTTGCACAGGCGAAAAAATACGAACATGTAAACAGAGGTAAAGACACAAAAACGCATCTTCTTTCGGGAATCGTCAAGTGTCCGGTCTGCGGCGCGGGCATGTATGGGAATAAGAGCATCAAACGCAAAAAGGACGGGACGAAATACAAGGACTTTTATTACTATGGCTGTAAGCACCGTACCATGACACGGGGGCATAAGTGTGATTATAAAAAGCTGATCAGAGAGGAACTGTTAGATGATGCTGTGGCGGAAGTCATCGTTAAGCTGGTTGGCAATCCCAAGTTTGCGGCAATGATGCAGGAGAAGATTAACAGCAAAGTGGATACTGCCATAATAGACGCAGAACTTGCAGATTTTGAAAAACAGTTGAGGCAGTATTGTGCCGTCAAACTAAAGCTGGCAGAGGAAATTGATTCCCTTGATTCGGATGACAGACATTATATGAAACGGAAGGCAGACCTTGATGACAGGCTCTATCGGATGTACGATAAGATAGAGGATGTGGAAACACAACTGATTGAAACAAGGGCAAAGAAGCAGGCGGTTGAAGCCGAGAAGCTTACGGGAGATAATATCTATAAAGTATTGATTTATTTTGAAAAGCTGTATGCTATGATGAATGAAGTAGAGCGGCGGCAGCTTATGGAAGCATTGATTTTCGAAATACAGATATATGAGGACAGACAGCCGAATGGACAGTGGCTAAAATCCATTAAATTCAGACTTCCGATTATTGACGAAGACATGGATTTGAGTTTGGAAGATGATAAGCATGTGGAGACGGTAGTTTTGATGTCAAGAAAAGAAAAATAATGGTCAGAAAGTGGCGTATTTCCGGGATTTTTCGGAAGCTGGGATGTAAGACCTGACAGCTGAAAAGCTCGGTTATTTTATATGGAAACATATCTGCTGCGGAAATGTGTATCAGGATGTGGCCTTGGATTAGATAACTCAAATTGAGTGTGTGAATTAGATGGCAAGGATTTGGAAGTGATTTATGAAAGAAGAAAAAAGCTGACAACAAATTATTATGAAGAGCCGTATGCGGAAAATCCGCACGTACGGTTCTGTGAGGGGCTTACATTGTGAGGTGTAAGTCTACTCGACTGGAGGAGTAATGACAGAATCTTATTTTGACGAGAGTCAGGATGATTTGACTTTAGAAGAAGACAGGGAAGAACGGGAATACCGTCTCCGCTACGAGAGAAGGCAGCGTATGCGCCAAGAGAGACAGCGTCGCATGAGAAGGCGGCAGATGATGCAGCGGACTCTGCTCCTTGTCATTGTCGGTGTGATCACGGTTTTGATCGTTGCAACCGTTAAACACGGCAAAAAGGCGGAGGAAGAAGGCGCGCAGGATCAGGCGGTGGAAGCTGTGGAACAGCCGGATCAGCTGGAGATAGAAAAAATCAGGGAAAGCATCATGGAAGAGGAGAATGCCGGCAAGTCGGAAACCGAGGAAATGGAGGCAGACAAAACGGAGACAGAGAAGGAAATTCCGGTTTTTCGTTTTGAGGAGACGGAGGACACGGCTTACATCGACAGTGCGGACGTAATCAGCACGAATGCGATTCTGGTGGACGAGAGCAGCGATCAGATTGTCGCGGCAAAGGGAGCCAGGGAGAGGATTATGCCCGCTTCCATGACGAAAGTGCTGACGATATTGGTGGCGGCAGAACACATTTCGGAGGAAGAACTGGACGACACCTTCACGATGACCCGGGAGATCACGGATTACGCTTATGTGAACGACTGCAGCTCTGTGGGGTTTCTGGATGAGGAGAAGGTGCCGGTGCGGGATTTGTTTTACGGGACGGCAATGCACTCCGGCGGTGACGCCGCGCTGGGGCTTGCCTTCTACGTGGCGGGATCCCAGGAGGCTTTTGTGGATCTGATGGACGAGAAGCTGGATGAACTCGGCATAGCGGACAGCACGCATTTTACCAACTGCGTCGGGATTTATGATGTGAATCATTACAGCACGGTCTACGATATGGCGGTGATTATGAAGGCGGCGCTGCAAAACGACCTATGCAGGGAAGTGATGTCGAAGCACATTTACACCACGAAACCCACGGTGGAACACCCGGAAGGCATTGAGATTTCCAACTGGTTTCTGCGAAAGATTGAGGACAAGGATACAGGCGGCGAAGTGGTCTGTGCCAAAACGGGATATATCGTCCAGTCCAAAAACTGTGCCGTAAGCTATGAGATGTCCGCGGGCAAAACGCCATATATCTGTGTGACGGCGGGCTCCACAAGCAACTGGCGGTGCATTTACGACCACGTGGAAATTTATAACAGATATATCCCGTCGGCGTAAATCAGGAATGTCTGTCTGAGGGCAGCGCACGGGGAGGAAGAGGCGCATTCTATGTTAAAAATGGTTAAGATTGCCATCGGAAGCGTGATCTCTATTTTTCTTGCTGATATGATGGGACTGAGCTACAGTACGTCGGCGGGCATCATAACGCTTCTGACGATACAGGACACCAGCCGGGAGACGATTGCCATCTCCGCGAAAAGAATCGGCGCCTTTCTGGTGGCGGCGGTTCTCTCTTATGTGGTGTTTCAATTTTTCGGATATCATGTATTTTCTTACGGCGTTTTCCTGTTCCTTTTTATCGCCTGCTGTGATCCGCTCCGTCTGGGAAGTGCAGTTTCCACCAATGCGGTACTTGCCACGCATTATATGCTGGAACAGAATATGACGACTGCACAGGTCGGAAACGAAGCGCTGCTCCTGCTGATCGGGGCGGGTATCGGAACGCTCCTGAATCTGTATATGCCGGGAAAGGAAAAAGAGATTCGTATGACGCAGTACTGGCTGGAGGAGGATTTGCGGGCGGTGCTTTTGCGGATGTCGGAATATATCGGGAAAGAGGACAGGTCGGATTATACAGAAAGCTGTTTTGACAAGCTGCAGACGGATATTGCCGCCGGAAAAAAACAGGCTTTTGCCTACATGAACAACACGTTTTTCCAGGAATCGAAATATTTTATTGACTATATGAATATGCGGGAGCAGCAGACGGTCGTCCTGCGGGATATTTATAAGAAGATTATGAGTATGCGGACCGTTTTGCCGCAGACCGGACAGGTGGCGGAGCTGCTTCGGGAAACTGCCGTGACGTTCGGGGAGTCCAACAATGCGAAAGACCTGCTTGCGAGACGGGAGGAGGCGCTTAGGCGGATGCAGGATTCCGAACTGCCGGTTACGAGACAGGAGTTTGAGGACCGGGCGGTGCTTTACGGCATTATGACGGATCTGTCGTATTTTTTGCAGTTGAAGAAGGAGTTTGCCGATTCGCTGACGAAAGAGCAGGTTCTGAAATACTGGGATGGAGTAGAAAGCGGTGAACGGTAAAACTTGTAAGAGGTATGAGGGTGCGTTATAATAGACGAAATGAAATGGGGTAGTCTTTCGGGAAGGGAGACGATATGGAAAAGAAGGTATCGGAATCCAGAATAGAGCAGGTATATCAGGTACGTCCGGAGCATTTAAACGGCGCGGGCAGACTGTTCGGCGGCAGGCTGATGGAGTGGATCGACGAGCTGGCGGGGCTTGTGGGCATCCGTCATGCGCAGCGGGACGTGATAACGGCTTCTGTCGATAATCTGAAATTCATTCGGGGCGCTTATCTGAAGGACCTGATTGTGCTGATCGGCAGGGTGACCTATGTGGGAAGGACGTCCATGGAAGTGCGGGTGGATACTTATATTGAGAGTATTGACGGCATCAGAAAGCCCATAAACAGAGCTTATCTGACATTGGTTGCGATTGACGGGGAAGGGCATCCGACAGAGGTGCCGGGGCTTATCATCGAGACAGAGTCGGAAAAGGCGGAGTGGGAGGCAGGAATCAGGAGGAGGGAAATGCGTAAGCAGAGGAGAGAAGAAGGGTTTTGAGCGGAAGAGAAATGAAAGAGGGAAGAAAAGATGGCGACGACAAAGGAATTTCACGATTATGTGGTGGGAAATCTGCAGAGGGTGGGCGACGTGACCACCAGAAAGATGATGGGGGAATACTGTGTCTACTTTCAGGGAAAGCTGATCGGGGATATCTGCGGCAACTGTCTGTTCCTAAAGCCCACGGAATCGGTTCTCCGCCTGCTGCCGGATGCGGACAGGGATTATCCTTACGAAGGTTCCAAAACACAGATGGTCATTGTGGAGGATGTGGAGAACGAGGCGCTCATGGCGGAAATTTTACAGGAAATGTACAGGGAACTGCCGGAGCCGAAGAAGAAGGCAAAGAAAGTTTAGAAATTTTTAACAGGTAGAGACGGCAGGGGGATGGTATACTTGTCGTATAGGAAATCCATGAATTAGAAAAACAAGGAGAAGACCATGCCAAATGCGAATGCGACAAAAGCCGCGTTGGGAGAATCCCTGAAAAAACTGGTTTTGACAAAGCGGCTTGAAAAAATAACGATCAGTGATCTCACTGCGGACTGCGGCATCAGCAGGATGGCGTTCTACTATCATTTCAAGGATATTTACGACTTGGTGGAATGGGTCTGCGTGGAGGACGGCAGGAAGGCTCTGCAAGACAAAAAGACTTATGAGACGTGGCAGGAAGGGATGGGGCAGATTTTTGATGCCGTTCTGGAAAATAAGGACTTTATCCTGAACGTGTACCGCAGCATTGGCAGGGAAAAGATAGAGAGCTACCTCTACAAATTTACATACGATATGATAAAAGGCGTGGTGGAGGAAAAGTGCAGGGGGATTGACCTTGCGGCGGATCACAAGGTTTTTATTGCGGACTTTTATAAGTACGGCTTTGTGGGAATCATGCTGGACTGGATCAGCTGCGGCATGAAGGCGGATTACGAGGAGATTGTGGAAAATATGGGCGTGATGCTGCACGGCAATATCGCCCGCTCCATTGAAAATTTTGAGAAAGCGGACAACGCAGGGTAAATGGTTTACATAATGCACAGACTGGCAGTAGTATAATTTGCATAATGGCGTTGTGGCGCTGTTTTTCTAATCAAGCAAGGCGGAATGATAAGTTTTTTATCATTCCGTCTTTTTTGTAAATTGGTAAAAACGGGAAGAATGGGTATGATAGCTTTAGTAATCAAAAAGAAAACAGCGGCGGAAGGAAACCGCCGGAATCAGAAAGGTGGAACATATATGGCAAGTAAGAAAAATATCGGACTTGGCGTGGCGGCAGTTGCGGCAGCAGGAGCAGGCGCGGCGTTGGCGGCGAAGAGCTTGAAGAAACATGCGAATGTAGGTCTGGAGCAGGGGCAGGTGACGCAGGATAGCTTTGACGGGGAAAAAGCAGGGAAGGCTGCGGGCAGGAGCCATCGGAAGTACACAGAGCTGGATTACCGCAACACCGAGCTTGGCAGGTATGATAAAAACAGCAAGGGCATCTATTACAGCAACGGCAACTATGAGGCGTTTGCGAGACCCCGGAAACCGGAAGGCGTGGACGAGAAAAACGCTTACATCGTAGGCAGCGGTCTCGCCTCCCTGGCGGCGGCGTGCTTCCTGGTACGCGACGGACAGATGCCCGGCAGCCACATTCATATTTTGGAATCCATGGATATAGCGGGCGGCGCTTGCGACGGCATCGACGATCCCACCAGAGGTTATGTGATGCGCGGCGGCAGAGAGATGGAGAACCATTTTGAGTGCCTGTGGGATCTGTTCCGCAGCATTCCTTCCATCGAGACGCCGGGTGTGTCGGTGCTGGACGAATACTACTGGCTGAACAAGGAGGATCCGAACTACTCTCTCTGTCGTGCCACCGTAAACAGAGGGCAGGACGCCCACACGGACGGCAGGTTCAATCTGAGCCAGAAGGGCTGTATGGAGATTATGAAACTCTTTATGACGAAGGATGAGGATCTCTATGACAAGACCATCGAGGATGTGTTCGACGAAGAAGTGTTTGACTCCACTTTCTGGCTGTACTGGCGCACCATGTTTGCCTTTGAGAACTGGCACAGCGCGCTGGAGATGAAGCTGTACTTCCAGCGGTTTATTCACCATATCGCGGGACTGCCGGATTTCAGCGCTTTGAAATTTACGAAATATAACCAGTATGAATCCTTGATTCTGCCTATGCAGAAATATCTGGAGGCAGCGGGCGTTGACTTCCAGTTTAACACTGAAGTGACCAACGTAATCTTCGGGTTCGAGGGAGATAAAAAGATAGCCAAGGCCATCGAGTGCAAGGTGAAGGGCGTGGAGAAGGGTATTATGTTAACCGAAAACGATCTTGTCTTCGTGACCAACGGAAGCTGCACCGAGGGAACGATCTACGGTGACCAGAACCATGCGCCCAACGGGGATGCGGAAGTGCGCACGAGCGGATGCTGGAGTCTCTGGAAAAATATTGCGAAGCAGGACCCTTCTTTCGGGCGTCCTGAGAAATTCTGCTCCGATGTGGCGAAGACAAACTGGGAGTCCGCTACCGTCACCACGCTGGACGACAAGATCCTTCCCTATATCGAGGCGATCTGCAAGCGCGATCCGAGAAGCGGCAAGGTAGTGACCGGCGGTATCGTGAGCTGCCAGGATTCCGCATGGCTCCTTAGCTGGACCATCAACAGACAAGGGCAGTTTAAAGAGCAGGATAAGAAGAAAGTCTGCGTCTGGGTTTACGGTCTGTTCACGGATGTGGAGGGCGATTATGTGAAGAAGCCCATGAAGGATTGTACCGGCAAGGAAATCACGCAGGAGTGGCTCTATCATCTGGGCGTGCCTGTGGAGGAGATCGACGAGCTTGCAGAGAAGAGCGCGGTGTGCGTGCCTACCATGATGCCTTATATTACCGCCTTCTTTATGCCGAGAACAGCGGGTGACAGACCTGACGTGATTCCCGACGGTTGTGTGAACTTTGCGTTCCTTGGACAGTTTGCACAGACCCCGAGAGACACCGTGTTCACCACAGAGTATTCTGTCAGAACCGCCATGGAAGCCGTTTACGGGCTGCTTGGCGTGGACAGGGGCGTGCCGGAAGTGTGGGGCAGCGTTTACGATATCAGAGAGCTTCTCTCCAGCAGCGTGAAGCTGATGGACGGCAAGTCCCCGCTTGAAATCAATCTGGGACCACTGAACCCGGTGAAGAAGCTTCTGCTGAAGCTGGTGAAAGGCACAGTAGTGGAGAAGGTGATGCGGGATCAGGGTGTTTTAAAGGAATGGATGTAAAACTATGTTACAATAGGAGAGTTTTGAAGAAAAGACTGGAAACAGGCGGCGCGGTTGTGCTGCCTGTTTCACTATATATTGAGTATCGTAATGGTTAATATATTAGCTAAAAAGCCTGGTGGCGTGGTCAGGCTGTCTCTGTTATGGCGCGAGACTACCTGATGATTTCCAGCATAGTGGCAATGTCCTCTGCCGCCATCGTCACTTTTGACTTTTCGATCAGGATATTTCCGCCAGTCATAATGTAGGACGGCATAATACGTATCCCTTCATAATAGATTGCGCTGTTTCGCAGTTTGTAGGTGGAAACGGCGGGCACCGCATTTTTCTTTGATGCCTTTTTCGTAATCATGTTAAAAGCTTTCTTTGCCACATCGCCCATAAGCATAATCACCTTTACGTTGGGGAACAACGAAAGCTCCGCTTCCAGGTAAGGCAGGCTGTTCTTGATGCTGCCCTTATCAATGGTGTATTCTAACTTAGGTGTTTTTACGGCGTTTGTGATATAGATTCCCTTTTGCAATATGTCCTGTATGGAAGTGACCTTCGCCCCTGCCATGTGGAAAAGGGGAATCGTTGTTTTCAGATAATCGGCGTCGGCGGCTCCGTAAAAGTCCTGTATGGGGTCGGAGGGGACGACTTCATTGATCATAATTGCCTTGATTGTGGGTGGGTCAATTTCAATATTGTTTAGATAGATGCCGCATGCCGTACTTAATTTTGTTTCAAGTTCCGTTTTTATATTCATATCTCCATGCTCCTTTTTACAGCCTGTTTGCTGATAGGATAACATAAAAAAACTGACATCCTGCGTCAACTTTTTGGCATTTTTTATGATTGGGGTCTTCCTGATTCATTTACCTTGCCATTCTCAACCCGGAAAACCCGATTGCATATCGCTTTCACACTTTCTCTATGGGAAACGAGGATAACAATTTTCCCTCTTTGTGCTCCTTTTTGCAGATAAGCATATATCATTTTCTCTGACTCCAAATCAAGAGCGCTTGTCGCTTCATCAAATACAATCACGCTCTTGTTTGACAATATCGCTCTTGCAATAGCTATTCTCTGCCTTTGACCGCCGGAATACCCCGTTCCTCTTTCCATGACCATTGCATCAAATCCATGCTCTTTAGACATAATAAAATCTGTGGCACCCGCCTGTCGGTGCCGTGTATCTTTTGGTGCAAAATCATGGTCAATCACTTCATAAACACGTTTTATATTAATGAGATACCGCTGCAGTGAGGCAAAAAAATCCTTCAGGTTATTGAACATATATGTGATGCCGTCCTGTACAACCAGAAAAGCCATTACCGATCCAAGATCGACATATCCCCCGAAATATAAAATAATTCCCGCAAACAGTACGCCCAGCAGATTAACGGCGCTGAAAAAATCATTGACAACATTTATTCCGGCAATATGAGAACCTCTTTTTGTCTGCAGCTTTGCTATTTCGGCATTGATTCTCGAAAACTTTTCATACATGATATCATGCAGGGAAAGCATCCTGATACACTTTAAACATCTGAGAAAGGCGGAATAAAGGTTATTGCCGCCAGCCTTCCCATCCTGAATCTCTTTACTAAGTTTCTGAATTTTTACAGAGACCTTTGACATACAAAATATCTCGAAAAACGATAGTATCAGAATGACAGCTGCCAACTGCCAGCACAGACAAACCATCAACGCAATGGAGCCGAATCCATAAAAGACTGCCAGAAAAAATCTGTGAAACGACCATGAGAAAAGACTTTTAACGCCGTCAATATCATCGGTCATCTGCAACAGGATTCTACCGCTGTCTGCGTTCGCGTAATATGCCAACGGAAAGACCAGTGCGTCTGCACCTCCATGTCACATCTTTACTGTGACTCAAATCAATTCCGAATGGGTTCCCTGCCCGGTGATTTAGGGAAATGTATGCATATTGTGATGATAATGGTAAAATCATCGGGTATTATTCGTTGGAATTGCAGGATCATAACCAATGTGAACTGAATAACATGTGTGTTCTTCTTCAATATCGTCATAAACATATAGGGGCAGATCTGCCTGCAGACGCTTGTCTGAAAGCAAAAAAGCCGTGTGCAAAAAAATGAACATTGGAATTTTGGAAGAAAATAAAGTATTAAGAAAATGGTATGAAGAAAACGGATTTATACATATTGGAACGAAGAAATTCGTTTTTTTTCATTCACATGCGTATATATGGAAATGGGTTTATAAATTTGTTGACTGTTAATAGAGTTTGGAACTGGTTTTGCTTTTATGGGGCGCCGATGTCTGTTAAAAATAGAAAATAAGTGATTGATATTTAGTCAGGCGGTCGATTGACGAAATTTATGTTTTCGGGTATAATATAAACAAAAATGACAGGTGGCGGGATATGAGTAATTTGAAATTGAATCAAACATATAAATGGAATGAGATAGTTAAAACGTATCCGGATTTGTGGGTTATCATAGCAGATGTAAAAGAACGTGCAGGCGAGATAATAACATGTAGGTTATTAGATGTTTGTACTGCTGATGAAAGGGCTGATTATGTAAGTAAGTATATTAATCTGGATATAGACCTTAGATGTGAAAGAACAACGTTCAGTGCGCCCAATGTAGGTATCTTATCGTGAGCAGATTAAAATTCGATATTATAAAAAGAAATAATCAAACATATGACATGACAATTATAACTAACGTGTATAATGGGCGTAAAAGGTTTAATTGTTTGTTAGATACTGGGGCATGCGTTCCTGTGTGGTGTGCATGCGAGCAGTTGTTAAAGACATATTATCCAAATTGTAGCAAGACCGATGCGGTATTCATTCTTAGTGGTTTTGGCAAAGGGAGCGAAGTAGTACCTGTATATTTAATTCCACAGTTTGCTTTGTCCGATGGAAAGCAATGTATAAAATATATCAACATTGCAGTTGCTGTCACTAAAAGAGATTTTACATTCGATATGATATTAAGTTACAGCATGTTTAATAAAATGAACATAAGTGTAAATACATTTACAAATAGAAATGGCAGCTATAGCATAGTACCAAATTTGAAGATAGCATCGCTTAAGGATATATATAATGTAGGGGTTAAAAGAGTAGATGTATCACGGTACAATATAAATCGGATAGTATCAAGATGTGGTACTCAAAATATATTGGATAGTATTTATATACTTAATCAACAATGCTGATAATGTAAAGTTATAATAATTGCATAAAAAGTGCGTCCCTATGGGCTACACGATAGCAGCATTGACTGATCTACCCAGCGCAATGCCTGATGAAATTTTTAAACGGGATATCTCAGTGTATGCAATACATTTGTTGTTTCCGGATATATTTCTGCCTTCAACTGTAATCCGCTCCAGAAAATTTCTATACAGCTTTGGATTGCGATATCCATATGCCACGGTTCCAACACTTTTGTAAAAATATGCTCTGCAGAATACTCAATCTCCCGACCACTAATGCGCGGGTTAAATTCCTTTGTTTCTCCTATTCACAATTTTAGATTATCGGACTATTTCTAAGTTCTGTATTACCACTGCATCGGCTTCAAATTCCGGTTAAGCCTGTCCACTATCCATGCAATCCGCTTTTTTCGCCCGGCGATCCACCCGAAACAGAGTGCCTCTTCCAGCGCCTCCCCGGCTTTCAGCGTTTTCGGTCCGCCCGCCTTGCCCAATAGGGGTCAAACCCCGTCAATTGAGAGACAGTTTTCGGAAAGCCAGTTCCTGAACTCTTCCCGGGTGGGAAATTGTAAGATGTCGCTCATGGTATGGACTCCCTTAATGAAAATGTGATAAATCCTTATAGCAACAATTTTTTTGGTGTGCAAGAAGGAGACAGAGCAATAAAAAAGAGGATTGACTTTTGGTGGTCATATGCTACAATAAACTTACCTAAAAGGTAAGAAAATAAAGGGAGGTGTTCCTGTTCTGTACGTTGAATATGAAGATGACAGAGTCAAAGGATTGTTTGACGATTTGAATGACGTCCGTAAGTCAGAAAACTTGATGAAGAAGGAAATTGGCGCAGAATTAACGAAGTCGGTAAAGAAGCGATACAATCAAATCGTTGCTTTCTCTTCGTTTTCAACTCTTCAACAGTCCGGAATAGGGAAAATGGAGTCTCTTGAAGGAGACCGAAAAGGAGCGTATTCATTAAGAGTATCTGCCAACTATCGCTTGATTGTAAAACCGAAGGTAAAAGACTTAAGTGCAGAGAGTTTAAAAATTTGTGACACACTAATTATCGAAGGGGTGATTGATTATCATGGCAAAGGAAAAAAATTTAGTTGGCTTATCCCGTGACTATATTATTCATCCGGGCGAGACATTGGCAGAGGTAATAGAAGACAGGGAAATGACGCAAAGGGAGCTGGCTGTCAGAACGGGAATGACCGAGAAACATATCAGTACGGTTATACATGGTCAAAAAAATATTTCAGCTGCATTTGCAAAAAAACTTGAATATGCTTTGGGAATTGAGGCTTTCTTCTGGATGAACCTGCAAGCGAATTATGACCGTGAACTTCTTGCGTTTGAGGAAGTGAACAATATTACTGAAGAAGAACTTGGAATCCTTAAAAATCTGAAGGAAGTAATAGATGTATGGATATCTTTCGGGTGGCTTGACCGTGAGTCAAATGCGCCTGCAATGGTCTTGGATTTACGGAGGATATTTGGGATCAGTAATCTGCTGGATACACCAAAAATCTCATACGCTGCGGCATATCGCGCCCAAAGTAAAAATGTGAATGTGGATCCGTATGTGTTATTTGCGTGGCAGAGAATGTGTGAACTGCTTACGAAAAATGTTGAAATTGCAGATCGGGTTGATGTGGAAAAACTTCAGATGACGATTCCCGATATTAAGTGTGTCATGTTTGTGAGGGCAAGCCAAATACAGAAGAAGTTATCGGATATTTTTGCCGGGTGTGGGATTGCTTTTCGGATTGTTCCTAATTTTACGGGTGCACCGGTGCAGGGATTTATTAAGAAAACTGAGGATGGCGGTTTGATTCTTTGTATGACGCTGAGACAGAAGTTTGCGGATATTTTCTGGTTCACATTGTTCCATGAGATCGCTCATATTTTAAATGGCGATACAAAGCGCGAATTTATTGACTTTGATTCTGTATCGGGCGACATGGAAGCAAAAGCGGACAGAATGGCTGGCGATTTTCTGATTGATGCAAAAGAATACAAAGCGTTTGTGGCGTCGGAGGGATATAAGCGATTAAGCGGAATTGAGCGCTTTGCAGATTCGCAGAATGTAAAAGACTATATTGTGCAGGGAAGACTTATGAAGGAGGGAATCGTTCCGTGGAAAGCCCGTCCAAAATATGAGTGGGCATAGATCATGGAGTAAAGCATACTAAAAACTGCGGGTTCCTTCTGGGATACCCGCAGTTTATACATTATAAGTCGTAATACATCATAAACTCCGCCGGCGTGGGAATCTGTCCTGCCTCCTTCGACTCCGCGCGCTTCCTCGCGATCCAAACGTCGATCAGCCGCTCCGGGAAAACCCCGTCCTTCGTCAGATATTCGTGATCCTTTTCCAGCGCGTCCAGCGCCTCGTCCAACGACTTGGGCAGACCCTTGATTTTCTTCTGCTCCTCAGGGGAGAGGGTGTAGAGGTTAAAATCGTAAGGACCCCAGCCGTTTGCCGCGGGATCAATCTTTTTTTCAATGCCGTCTAAGCCTGCCATCAGGATCGCCGCGTAAGCGTAGTAGGGATTGGCGGTGGCGTCAGGGTTTCGCAGCTCGAAACGCTTTGTCTCCGGGGATTTTGCGTAGGCGGGAATGCGGATGACCGCGCTGCGGTTGGACGTGGCGTAACCGACCGTCACGGGAGCCTCATACCCGGGCACCAGTCTCTTGAAGGAGTTGGTGGAAGGGTTGGTGAAGGCGCACAGGGACGCGATGTGGGAGAGCAGTCCGCCGATAAAGTAGTGGGCGGTCTGACTCAGGCCAGAGTAGCCGTTCTCGTCGTAGAAGACGGGATTGCCGTCCTTCTTAAGAAGCATATGCACATGGAGCCCGTTTCCAGCTTCTTTGTAGATGGGCTTGGGCAGGAAGGTAGCTGTCTTGCCGTCCCGCGCCGCCATGTTTTTGATGATATATTTGATGATCATGGTGTTGTCCGCCATGGTGGGCATATCGGCAAGCTCCACCTCGATCTCCATCTGGCCGGGACCACCGACTTCGTGGTGGTGGTATTTCACTTTGATGCCCCAGTTTTCCATTTCCACACACATGCGGCTTCTCAGGTCGTAGCCTACATCCTGCGGCGCGGCAATGTGGTAGCCGCCGTGGGTCACTTCGTAGCCGTTGTTGCCGGGCGCATCCAGCCGGCAGTTCCAGTCCGCCTGTCTTGTGTCTATTTGATAAGCGCACTGTCTTTTCGACACTTCGTAGCGTGCGGAGTCGAACAGATAAAATTCAAATTCGGGTCCGATCACCATCTCGTCCGCAACGCCGGTCTTTTTCATGTAATCCATGGCGCGCAGGCTGACATTTTTCGGGTACTGGTCAAAGGGTGTGTTTTCGCCTTTGCCGATGACGCAGACGTTGCCGCACATGGTCAGTGTGGGTACATCCGCAAACGGATCCACGTAGGCGGTATCCGGATCCGGCAAGAAGACCATATCGCTCTTTTCAACGGGCGCGTACCCGTAGTTGGAACCGTCGAAGCCGATCCCGTAGACGAAGACGTTCTCATCAAACCGCTCCACCGGTATGGTGATGTGACGCCAGCGTCCGTCGATGTCGGTCATTTTGAAGTCGATCATGCGGATCGCCTTCTCCTGACACAGTTTTCTGATTTCTGCACTTTTGTCCATAAGTATATCCCCCCGTCTGGTTATTCAGTGGCATGCCGTGCAAAATGGCAGGCGCTGAATTGTATGTATAATAACACTATACTATAGAAGAAGTGTGACGGTAAAGATGAAATGTGAAAATTGTGGGAATTGCGTGTGGGGAAAATCGTTGAAAACGCGTCTGGGGAAGTGGTATACTGGAAACATTGAGGTGAGAATATGACGACGAGAGAAGAGGCGCTGCAATACGGCATGACGTTTCCCGACGTGTATCGGGACATGCCTTTTCACGATACGAACTGGGTGCTGGTGAGGTGCCGCAGGAATAAAAAAGCGTTTTTGTGGACATATGAATATGAAGGGAGTATGCGGATTAATATAAAGGTGGATCCAGTGTGGCGTGATTTCTGGCGGCAAACCTACGACGCCGTGATTCCGGGATACCATCTGAACAAGCAACATTGGAATACAGTAATTTTGGACGGTACAATACCTGACGGAGACATCAGGCGCATGATTGCGGAGAGTTATGATCTGGTGGCAGGCGGAAAGAGAAAAGCCGGAAAGCTGCCGGGTGCCTCCCTGTAGCAATTTTCGCCCAAGGGGCGTATGTTATGATAGGGCATTTCGGTTTCAGACGACCGCTGCCGGGTATACAGGAAATGTGAAGTAAGGAAGGTAGAAAGAGTATGCAGCTGCTTGCGGGATTACTGATTCCCTTTTTGGGAACGACCCTCGGTTCGGCTATGGTATTTTTTATGCGGGGGATGCATAAGGAGATAGAGAGGCTTCTTCTTGGATTCGCTTCGGGGGTGATGATTGCCGCTTCGGTTTGGTCACTGCTGATCCCGGCGATTGATATGGCGGGTGAGATGGGGCAGGTCGCGTGGGTTCCGGCAGCAGGAGGTTTTTTGGGCGGCATGGCGTTTCTTCTTGCGCTGGACAGTCTGATTCCGCATCTGCATCTGGAAAGCACGGAGCCGGAGGGCGTAGAAACCTCGTTAAAAAAAACGACCATGCTTGTCCTTGCGGTGACGCTGCATAACATTCCAGAAGGCATGTCTGTGGGCGTGACCTTTGCTGGGGCGTTAATCGGTGATGCGGGCATTACCATGGCGGGCGCTCTTGCCCTTGCGGTCGGCATTGCCATCCAGAACTTCCCGGAGGGTGCGATCATTTCCATGCCGCTTCGCAGTGAGGGCGTTTCCAAAGGGCGTGCTTTTGTCTATGGGGCGCTGTCCGGCATTGTGGAACCGATCGGCGCGTTTGTCACGATTCTGCTGGCGGAGCAGATTGTCTCGGCGCTGCCCGTGTTTTTGGCATTTGCGGCAGGAGCGATGATTTACGTGGTGGCGGAGGAGCTGATTCCCGAGGCACAGGCGGGGACGCACAGCAATATCGGCACAGTAGGCGTGGCGGTCGGGTTTGTGATTATGATGATTTTGGATGTGGCGTTAGGTTAGAGAGAAATAGGCAATTGCGAGGTCTGCTTATGATTATGCTATTTGCACAATTAATGCAGTTCTAAGAAGAGTTTCGTAATTGCCTATAGAGTGAAAAAAGATGAGGAGAAAAAATATGGAAGCGAAAAAACTGGGTTTTGGGCTCATGCGTCTGCCGTTACATAATCCGAACGATGCGACGAGCATTGATTTGGAAACGACGAAGAAGATGGTGGACGTTTTTCTGGAGAGGGGTTTTACCTACTTCGATACGGCTTGGATGTACTGTGGGTTTAAGAGCGAGGATGCGGCAAAGGAATGTCTGGTGGCCAGACATCCGAGGGACAGTTACACACTGGCGACAAAGCTCCATGCAAGTTTTATCAGGACAGAGGAGGACCGGGACAAAATTTTTGCGGCGCAGCTGAAAAAGACGGGCGTTACGTTTTTCGATTACTATCTGCTCCATGATATCGGGTTTGGCCACTATAAGATTTATACGGAGCTTGACTGTTTCAACTGGCTTGCGGAGAAGAAAAAGCAGGGGCTTGTGAAGCATATGGGCTTTTCCTACCATGACAACGCGGAATTTCTGGACCAGGTGCTGACGGAGCACCCGGAGATGGAGTTTGTGCAGCTGCAGCTCAACTATCTTGATTGGGAGAGCAGCGCGATCCAGTCAAAGCTCTGCTATGAGGTGGCGACGAAGCACGGTGTGCCAGTCTGGGTGATGGAGCCGGTCAAGGGCGGCACGCTGGCAAAGGTGCCTGACGCCGTGGAGGAGATGTTTAAAAATTACGATCCGCACATGTCGGTTCCCTCATGGGCGATCCGCTTTGCGGCAAGTCTGGACAATGTGAAAATGGTTTTAAGCGGTATGAGCAATATGGAACAGCTTTTGGATAACACCAGTTATATGAGTGACTTCAAGCCTCTCACGGAGGACGAGAAGCGCATGGTGTACCGCGCAGCGGCGATGATAAACGGCAATATTGCGATTCCCTGTACGGGCTGTTCCTACTGCACGGAAGGCTGTCCAAAGAAAATCGCGATCCCGAAATACTTTTCCCTTTACAATGCGGAGATGCAGGAAGTGGAGGGGAAGGGCTGGACGCCGCAGGGCGAGTATTATGACCGCCTGACAGCCACTTTCGGAAAGGCGGGAGACTGTATCGCCTGTGGTCAGTGCGAGAATGCCTGTCCCCAGCATCTGCCTGTGATTGAGCATTTGAAAACGGTGGCGGGATATTTCGGGAAGTAAGCGGGCTGCGGAGACTGACGACAGCGGAGCAGAGGGAAATTTTGACAAGTAAGACTGGCAAGTGATTGATGAACAGTTCCTGAGGTACGGATGATGAGAGAAAATAGTTTGACAGAGGGGAGCGTAGGAAGAAACTTGATACGGTTTGCGCTTCCGTATCTTTTGGCATGCTTTATGCAGACATTTTACGGTATGGCGGATCTGTTTGTGGTAGGTCTGTACAACGGTTCCAAGACCACGACGGCGGTGGCGGTCGGCAGTCAGGTGATGCATATGCTCACGGTGATTATCGTTGGTTTCGCCATGGGCGCCACCGTGCGGATCGGCAGATACGTGGGTGCAGGCGACGGGCGTGCGGCGGCGAAGACGGTGGGCGCGTCCGTGGCGTATTTTGCGATGTTTGCGGCAGCGCTCACGGTGGGGCTGCTTCTCTGTGTGAATGTAATTACAAGCGTTATGCTCACACCCGCGGAGGCGGTGGAGGAGACAAGGCTGTATCTGGGCATCTGTTTTGCCGGCGTGCCTTTTATCACGGCATATAATGTGATCAGCAGCATTTTCCGCGGGGCGGGCGATTCCAGAAGACCCATGTATTTCGTGGCGGTGGCGTGTGTGGTGAATATCGTGCTCGATTTTATTCTCGTGGGAGGCGGCATGGGCGCGGCGGGTGCTGCGCTTGCAACGGTATTCGGGCAGGTGGTAAGTGTGGCGTTCGCTTTTTTTATGCTGCGCAGACGGGATCTGGGTTTCCGGGTGACAAGGGAGGATGTCCGCGTAGACAGGGAGATTTTTGCACAGATTCTCAAGGTTGGCGCGCCCATTGCCTGTCAGGACGGGCTGATTCAGGTGGCGTTTATCGTGATCACGGTGATTGCCAACAGCAGGGGTCTGGTGGTCTCTGCTGCTGTGGGGATCGTGGAGAAGCTGATCGGCTTTCTGTTTCTGGTGCCCTCGGCATTCCTTTCCGCCATTTCCGCGATTACGGCGCAGAATATGGGAGCGGACAAGCCAGAGCGTGCCAGGGCTTCGCTGGGCTACGGTCTGCTGATCACCATGAGCTGGGGCGCGTTCTGCGCGCTTTACAGCCAGTTCCTGCCCCAGACGCTTGTGGGTCTGTTTACGAAAGATGCGGCGGTGCTGGCGGCGGGCTGCGCTTATCTGCGTTCCTACTCTTTTGACACGCTCTTTGCGGCGGTGCATTTCTGCTTCAGCGGGTATTTCTGCGGTGACCAGAAAGCGGGGATATCCTTTATACATAATATTATAGCGATTGTGCTGATCCGCATACCGGGGGCGTATCTGGCGGGTGTGTACTTCCCGGACAGCCTTTATCCCATGGGATGGGCGGCGCCCCTCGGCTCCCTGCTCTCCGCGCTGATCTGCATCGGTTTTTACGTCTATTTTGGGCGGAAAGAGAAGATTAGGATTTGATTTCCTTCCGCAGCGCCCACAGCGCCAGGAGGTTCGGGAGCGCCATGATGCCGTTGATCAGGTCGGTGCATTCCCACACGAGATGCATGGGAATGATGGCGCCCAGATAGATCATTACGATGTAGCAGAGCTTGTAGAGCGGGACGCTGCGGTTTCCGCCCAGATACTCTGCCGCTTTCTCCCCGAAATAGGACCAGCCTATCAGGGTGGTCACGGCGAAAGCGCACAGGGAGACCGTGAGAAATGCGTCCCCCACATAGGGCAGGTGGGAGAAAGCGGCGGCTGTCAGATCTGTCTCGGCTGCCCCGGCGACGGATGCCGGGTCATATAGCATGTTGCAGACCACCACAAGACCCGTCAGCAGACACATCACTACCGTGTCCCAGAAAACGGCGGTCATGGACACATACGCCTGAACTTTGGGATCTTCGGTGTGGGAGGCGGCTGCGGCGATGGCGGAGGTGCCGATCCCTGCCTCGTTGGTGAAAAGCCCTCTGGCGATGCCGTACCGCATGGCGCTCTGTAAGCCGGCACCCGTCACGCCCCCGGCAAGGCTGGTGAAGGAGAATGCGTCCTTCAGAATCCAGACCACGGCGGTGACAAGCTGATGGCGGTAGAGGAGGAGAAGCACCGCGCAGCCGAGCAGGTACAGAAAGGTGATGGCGGGTACGGTGCGCTCGCAGAGGTTTCCGATGCTTCGGATGCCGCCTATGATGACTGCGGCTGTGACCACGGCGAGGGCAATGCCTACCGGGTGGGGAGAAATGCCAAAGCTTAAGGTGGTCGCTCTCGTGACGGAGTTTGCCTGCGTGGTGCAGCCCACGCCGAAAGCGGCGGCGAGTGTGCACAGAGCGTAAAGGCTGCCAAAGGTTTTGTTATGTAAACCGTTTTTTAATACATACATGGGTCCGCCGACATAGAGCCCATCTTTGTTTTTCTGGCGGTGAAGGACGCTTAAGTAGCATTCGCCGTAGGCGGTTGCCATCCCGAGAATCCCGGTGATCCAGCACCAGAAGATGGCGCCGGGACCTCCAAGGGCGACGGCGGTGGAGACGCCGACGATATTTCCCGTGCCGAGGGTGGCGGCAAGGGTGGTGGAGAGCGCCGAGAAGGGGGAGAGATTCCGGGCGGTCTTGCTCGCGGCGGAACGGTTCCCGTCTGCGGATGCACTTTTCGGGGAAAGAGGCGCCTCATCAGGGGGCATATCTTCCGCGGAAAACAGGGAGAGGCGGATAGCGCGGAAAAGATTTCTCTGGGGAAACCGCAGTCTGAAAGTGAAATAAATATGTGTGCCCATAAGCAGGAGTATCAGGGGAAGACCCCATAAAAGATTGTTGATCTGTTCTAAGAGAGCCATAGAAAACACGTCCCGAAGTTACTTAGGACATTTTATGTGGAAAGACAGAGAAAAAGAACAGGCGGCGTATAGACACGGGAGGCGGAAGGGAAGAACAGAAGAAAAGCGGACAGATACAAGGTGTGAAGTAAGAAACAAAAAAGGGAGGAACTGTGAGAATGAGCGGGGAGGAGAAAACAAAAGCCTATGCATGGGCGCGCGCATTGTGCCATTACGCCGGGGAGGACGAGGCGTTTCTGGAACGGTTTTTCGGGATGCTGACGGCTTCGGAGGGCGTATCGAAAGAGTTTCTGTACTATTTGGAGCACGAGAATTTTCTCTGCGAGTACAAGGTGGAGGGCTACAGCCTGGTGGATATTATGGTATGGCAGATGGACCACTTTAAGGCGCAGCTTGACAGGGACCGCACGCAGATGAAGAGCAACGGGGATAAGATGCTGCTGGAAGCTTTTCATACCATGCTTCTGATGGAGCGGGATCCGCAGTATTATGTAAACTTAATGCAGACCGAGACAGGGACGGACTATGTTGGGAAGTATAATTAATATGGGTCTGCTTATGGTCATGTTATTTATACAATGGGCTAAAAGCTGTGATGAGGTTCGCGATTACATATATAGGTAATGACATAAAGGAGAAACAGAATGAATACAGAAGACATCAGGATTAAACACGTCATCATACATATTCTGGACCCCACCATCGGGATGCCGGTGCTTTCCGACACGGAGTTGGAGTTCGGTTCGGAGGTGGCGGATTTTGTGCGGGAGCATATCGGGAAAATCTGCGCGGGGGACGACGCGAAGGAATGCCGCTTTTATGAGAAGGAGTCGGAGGTGTGCAAGTTGCTGACGGGGTATGAGGACGAAAATTTCGTGGCGGTCAGTCAGGAGATTGCGGGGCTTTTGTTTGAAATTATGAGTGGCAATATTGATATTCCGCCGGCGGACCTGATGGTGGTGAGGTTCAGGGAGGGGGAGGAAGAGTATGTAGCGCTCCTCAAAATGAATTACAAAACCCTTTATACGCACAGGACGATGCCCCTTTCGGAGGGGGAGGGAAACAGCAACGAGCTGATCAGGCACAAGTCGATCCTGCCTTCCCAAACGCAGCGACTGACTGAGGCGGCGGTGATCTGCCTTTCGGATCTCTCCGTGCAGGTGGTGGAAAAGAAGTACGAGGTGAACGGGGAGAAGACGGATTACTTTTCTTTCCTGTTCTTAAAGTGCAGTTCCCATCTCTCCCACAAATCGAAGCTTTCCATCGTGGGACGCGCCGTGGAGAGCGTGCAGAAGGAGGGATTTGCGGAGAACGAGCGCTTTGAGAGACAGATGCGCGCCAAGAGCATCATACAGGAGGAGATGGAGGAGAAGGGCGGCTTCGTGGTGGAGGAGATCGCGGAGAAGATCTTTGAGGATGAACCGGAATTAAGGACTGCTTTTCAGGATAAAATGGAAAAGTACAACATGGTGAAAGAAACCATAGAGCCGCAGAGCGAGAACACCACACGGAAATATCAGAGCCAGCACCTTTTCACGGATACGGGTATTGAGATCAAAATTCCCATGGAGCAGTACAAGAATCCAAAGTGTGTGGAATTTATCACGAATCCCGACGGGACGGTCAGCGTGCTGATTAAGAATATCGAGCATCTGGAAGCAAAAATATAGATTGAGGCAAAAATGGGCACAATTTTAGACTATCTGAAAGAATACGGGGATTATACTCTGGAGGAGAAACCATTTGACGATGTGGACAGTCTGGTGATCAGCCAGTTCTCCTACCTGAAATTTGACGGTATTGTGCCGGAACCGGGGGAAGCGTGCGCGCCGATAAGCCTTGAGGAGATCGCCGCTCATGCGGACTATGACCGGCTCTATGGGGATGAGCGTTACCGCAAAGACAATACCGCGCTTTTTACAGGGGTCTTAAACAGCAGGCGTTTCGGGCAGATGCGGTTATGGAATTATGTAAACTTAATTGAGCCGGAGAAGGAAAGTCAGTTTTCAGCCGTGGTATGTGGTATGCCAGAGGGGCTTTCCTATGTGGTGTTCCGGGGGACGGATGAGAATATCGTGGGGTGGAAGGAGGACTTAAATCTTGCCTTTTCGGAGCCGGTGCCCGGGCAGCTTTACAGCGTGCCTTATCTGGAACGGGCGGCACGGACGATTGAAGGCAGTTTTTATGTGGGCGGTCATTCCAAAGGGGGGAATCTGGCAGTCTATGCGGCAATGCACTGTGACCCGGCGGTGAGGGAGCGGATAGAAAGAATCTATGACCACGACGGACCGGGTTTTCGACCGGAGGTCAGAGCGCAGGGCGCCTGGCAGGAAATCGAAGGGCGCATCCGCAAGACGGTGCCGCGTTCTTCGCTTGTGGGGATGCTCTTATACACGGACGGCGATTACCGGGTGGTGGAGAGCAAAACCCTTGGCCTGGCACAGCACAATCCCTACACATGGCTGGTGAAGGAGGGGGATTTTCGCATTGTGGACGAGATTCGACCAGGGCGTAAGTTTTTGGACCAGACGCTAAACGAATGGATACTTTCGCTGGATCAGGCGCAGATGCGCATTTTTGTGGATACGCTGTACGGGGTGGTGCAGGCGTCGGAGACGGACAATCTGATCGACTTTACGTCGCACTGGTTTCAGAGTCTGCAAAAGATCGGCAGGGCGATAGGCGGGGTGGACGAGGAGACCGCAGGGGTGATGATGCAGATTATGCGCGCTCTTTTCGAGATGGTTTCGCTTCATGCGAAGGAGCAGGCGCAGAGCAGACGGGAAGCCAGAAAGCCGAAACGTCCGGCTTGGAAAAACAAGTGGGAACTCCAGCGGGAGAAGTTTGAGGAGGGCATGGCACAGTTAGAAAGCCGCCTGAAACTTCAGCGGAGCGAGAAAAAGTAGGAAAACAGCGATTCGCCCGTACCGTCGGGCAGCCGCTCCGGGTGCCATTGCACGGCAAGGATGGGGAGGGAGCTGTGGACAAGCCCCTCGATCACGTTATCCCCGGCGCGGCAGACCGGAACCAGGTCTCTGCCTGTGCGGTTTATCGCCTGATGGTGGGCGGAGTTTACTTTGCAGCTGTTTCCGTAGAGCTGGTAAAAGAAATCGCGCCGTCCGAGATCGCTGTGAAAAACATAGTGAAACTGGTCGCGCCCAATCCATCTGTGGGTTTCGGCGGTGTCGATATGCTGCGTGATGTCGCCGCCGAAATGGACGTTGATGAGCTGGAGCCCTTTGCAGATGCCGAGTACGGGCTTTTTTTGCGCCGTGAAACGGGCGAGGATGTCGAGCTGCAGGATATCAAGTTCTGTGTCAATGTGGTGGGAGCCGTGGTCGGTCTGACCGAAAAAGGCAGGCGTGATGTCGCCGCCGCCCGGGAGAAGAAGATGCGTGGCGTCGTCCGCCTGACCGGGATTCAGACCGACAGAGCAGGAAACGCCCATCTTTCTTATTGTGTTTTCATAGTTTCTGGTGTCTTCGGGACGACCGGCGATCAGTATGGTGGGAGCGGGCATGGCGGATTTCTTCCTGCGGAGAGTTACTTTATCTTATGCACATCAATCCGAACTGTTCATAAAATAATGGTTGCTTTATCTGGAGAAAACCTGTATAATTTTAGATACAATTAAAATAATTTATGTAAACAAAAAATGGCTGTCGGGGAGAAGCCGGGAATGGGGGAAAAGATGGGCGAACTATTATATAACAAACCGTGGATACTGCAGCGGGCGGATCCGTATGTGTACCGACATACGGATGGAACCTACTATTTTACGGCATCCGTGCCGGCATATGACGGTATTGTGCTTCGCAAATCGGATACGCTTGCGGGGCTGGCGGATGCGCCGGAGACGGAAGTCTGGCACAAGCATGAATCGGGGATTATGAGCTGCCATATCTGGGCGCCTGAGCTGCATTACATAAACGGGGCATGGTACATTTACTATGCGGGCGGCGATAAGGACGATATCTGGCAGATCAGGCCATATGTGCTGGAGTGTAAAAATGAGGATCCCATTACCGGCACTTGGACGGAAAAGGGGAAAATGGGAAGGGCTGATGATGACGACTTCTCTTTTGAGGCTTTTTCACTGGATGGCACCGTGTTTGAGAACCATGGTAAATGGTACTATATCTGGGCGGAAAAAGTGGGCGTCGGAAAGCAGATTTCCAACCTTTACATAGGAGAGCTGGAGACGCCTTACAAGTTAAAGACCGTGCAGGTGCTTCTCACCACGCCGGATTACGACTGGGAGAGAGTCGGCTTCTGGGTGAACGAAGGTCCGGCAGTTATCAAACGGAACGGGAAGATTTTTATAACCTATTCCGCGTCGGAGACAGGTATCGCTTATTGTATGGGTATGATGACGGCGGATGAGGATTCCGATTTGTTAGATCCCCTGTCATGGAAAAAGGAGCGTTACCCGGTGCTTAAGTCGGACGAGACGCTTGGCGTTTACGGACCGGGGCACAACAGCTTTACCGTGGACGAGGAGGGCAATGATATCATGGTCTACCACGCGAGGACGGAGACGGAGATCGTGGGCGATCCCCTCTACAATCCGAACCGTCATGCGATGCTGATGAAGTTCGGCTGGGAGGACGGCAGACCGGTATTTAAATTTAGTTGATATAAACAGTTTACATAATGTGGATTGAACTTGCAAAATTTTAGAAGAAAAAGGAGAAGACATGGCAAAAATATTAATTAATGAGAAGAACAGGAAGGGGCACATCAATCCGGAAATTTACGGACATTTCTCGGAGCATCTGGGCAGATGCATCTACGAGGGGCTGTATGTGGGCGAAGATTCCGATATTCCGAACGTGAACGGGATGCGTAAGGACGTGGTGGATGCGCTGAAGGAAATGCAGATCCCGGTGCTGCGCTGGCCGGGCGGCTGTTTTGCGGACGAGTATCACTGGAAGGACGGTATCGGTCCGAAGGAGACCCGCAAGAAGATGGTCAACACCCACTGGGGCGGCGTGGTGGAGGACAACAGCTTCGGCACGCACGAGTTTTTCGAACTCTGCGAACAGCTTGGCTGTAAAACCTACGTGAACGGAAACGTGGGCAGCGGCACCGTGCAGGAGATGAGCGAGTGGGTGGAGTACATGACCTTTGACGGCGTTTCACCGATGGCGGAGCTGCGCAGGAAAAACGGGCATGAGAAACCGTGGAAGATCGATTATTTCGGCGTGGGCAATGAGAACTGGGGCTGCGGCGGCAGCATGACGCCGGAGTATTACGGGAACCTCTATAGAAGATACCAGACCTATGTGAGGCATTATGACCATGCAGCGCCCATTCAGAAGATTTGCTGCGGCGCCAATGTGGCGGACTATTTCTGGACGGAGGGGGTGCTTAAGACTTGCTTTGAGCTGCCCCAGCCAAACAATATTCCTACGGGTTACATGGACGGTTTATCCCTTCATTATTACGTGCATCCGGGCGGATGGGACAACAAGGGCAGCGCGACGGAGTTTGACGAGGCGGTCTGGTATAAAACCATGGCGAAAGCGCTTTATATGGAAGAACTGATCGAGCGCCACGGCGCCATCATGGATCGGTATGATCCAGAGAAGAAGATCGGTATGATGGTGGACGAGTGGGGCTGCTGGTTTGACGTGGAGCCGGGCACGAATCCGGGATTCCTCTATCAGCAGAATACCATGCGGGACGCGGTGGTTGCCGGCGTCTCCATGAATATTTTCAACAGGCACTGCGACCGGGTAAAGATGGCGTGTATTGCGCAGATGGTCAATGTGCTGCAGTCCGTGATTCTGACAGAGGGACCGAAGATGATCCTGACGCCCACTTACCATGTTTTTCATATGTACAGGCATCATCAGGACGCGGAGCTTGTGGAGAGCTGTATTGACGGCAACAGGATGATCGGCACGGGTGCGGACAATCAGGTGCCGTTCCTCAACGAATCCGTCTCCGTGGACAAGGATGGCTATGTGAACGTGACGGTTGCCAACCTCTCCACGAAGGAGGACGCGCCTGTGGAAATGTCCTTTATGGAACTTATGCCGAAGGAGATCACGGCGGCGGTTCTGAAGGGCGAGATGCATGCGCACAATACCTTTGACGAGCCGGAAAATGTGAAAGAGGAGGCTTTCGACGCATATGAGGTGAAGGACGGAAAGGTATGCTTTACCGCGCCTGCGTGCAGCGTGATCAGCTTCCGCGTCAGATAACCGAATGGAGAGGGCTGTGATAAAGGGGCATGGTTTCGGCTGTGCCCCTTCTGCTTGAAATATTTTATATAGGGAGGATACGGCTTTGGAGACTGAAAACAGACGAATCTGCCGCAAATGTCTCACAAGAGACATGGATCAGGCGGCGTATTTTAAAAATCTGCATGACTACATAGCCAATCTGGATGAAGGTGTAAAGGTTGGGGAGCCGCTTTATGAGAAGCGGCTCTCTCTTTGTAAGGAATGCGATCTGCTTCTGGACGGCATGTGCCGTGCCTGCGGATGTTTTGTGGAGCTGCGGGCGGCGATGAAAAAGAACCGCTGCCCCTACGATAAATGGGGTGTTTCGGAGGAGTGACGTGACGCGAATGAATTTATGTAACCTTAAATAATTCAAAAAAACTAAAATATTTCAAAAAAAGTAAAATATTTCAAAAAGCTATTGACGCATCATACATACTATTGTACAATATGAACATAAGATAACCGCAAAAAAAAAAAAAGTGTACAGGTTGCTTAATTTTTGAAAAATAGGAAATAGCATATGTCACAGAAAAAGGGCGGAAATTACCTGTTTTGGCAAAGGATAACACATCGCCTAAAGTATTTTAGACAAACAGTAGTGCGGTTGTCGAACAGCATATTCATAATAAGGAGGAAAAAGAATGAAAAAGAAAGTATTGGCTACTTTGTTGACAGCAGCAATGCTCGCTACAACACTGGTAGGATGCGGCGGCGGTGATGCCGGTTCAGCTCCTGCAGCAGATGGCGGCGCAGCTGAGGCTCCCGCAGCGGACGCTGGTTCCGACGACGGCGCAGCAGACGACGGTGCATCTGAGGAAGCTCCCGCAGACGATGCGGCAGCAGCAGAGGAAGAGATTCCTACCGCTACTTTCGGTGATCCCAACGGTACACACATGGAGATGTGGACATTCGTGGAAATCCACGGACAGCACTATGGCAACATGGTTGAGAAGTGGAATGAGCAGAATCCCGACAGAACCATTGAGATCACCTGCACTACATATCCTTACGCAGACATGCATACAAAGCTTTTAACTTCCCTGAATGCAGGTACAGGCGCACCTGATATCTGTGACGTGGAGATCGGACAGTTCCCGAACGTGGTAGCAGGTCTTGACACATGGCTTGTTCCCCAGAACGACACAGCAGCTCCTTACCTTGACACCATGGTACAGGCGAGAATGGATGTCTACTCCGGAAGCGACGGAAACTACTATGGTATTCCTTATCACGTAGGCGCTACCGTAATGTACTATAACGTAGCGGCAATGGCAGAGGCTATGGGCATTTCCAATGACGATGTAATCGCTAAGATCGACGCTGTTGTGACATGGGATGACTATGCAGCACTCGGCAATGAGTATCTGACGGCACTCGGCAATCCGGAAGATAAGCACTGGACTTCCGTTGATACTGCTGGCTGCGACTGGCAGTGGATCGCTATGGCTGAGTATGGCGAAGACTGGACCGGCGGTATGGACGGCACGGCAAACGTACAGCTTGAATCCGTGAAAAAGATGTGCACCATGGAGCAGGAGTGGGTTAACAGCGGTCTTGCAATGGTATCCCCTGACGGACACGTTGACTTAGAGGCTGGCTTCCAGAACATTCTGGATCACAACATCGTATCCTTCCCGAAGGCGATGTGGTACATGAGCCGCTTCACAAACTACATGCCTGAGGAGAAGGGCAACTGGTACATCGCTAAGTGTCCTGTATTCGAGGCAGGCCAGAAGTGCTCCGTAGGTATCGGCGGTACCGGTACTGTTGTGACACAGCAGGCAGGCGACGCAGCGCTGGCTTCCGAGTTCCTTTGCTGGGCTAAGATGTCCGAGGAAGGTGAGCAGCTCATCTGGGATAACCTTGGTTTCGACGTATGTAACACCGTTCTTTGGAACGACGACGCATTCGCACATGACGACAACAACCAGTACAACCAGTTCTTTATCAACTATCCTTACGATGTACTCTACAGCATCAAGGACGATATCGGAACGGTTTACACCACTACCATCAGCCCGACCATCAACGAGCAGATGTGCAACGTGACGCTGAACGACATTCTGGAGAATGGAGTGAGTGTTGACGAGGCGTTGCAGGCAGCTCAGGATGTGGTTGATCTGGAGCAGTAATCGTAGTAAATCCCTGCGGGATTTACTACACGAGTTTCGCCAGAGGGCGAACCTCGGTATGGGAGAGCTAAATTAAATAGGGGGGATTGTGAATGCAATCCCCTCTTTGTTATAAGATGGGTGTATAGCAAACAAAGATTGGGAGTGTGTGCGTATGAATAAATTTAAAAAATTTTTCTATTCCCAAAAGGCGGCGCCTTATGTGTTCGTGCTTCCTTTTATTATCAGTTTTCTTATGTTCTGGATTTATCCGCTTTGCAGTACGATTACCATGAGTTTTCAGGATATCAAGCCTACCGGCACGGAGTGGGTGGGCATAAGCAACTTTCAGAAGCTGTTAAAAGATACCGTATTCCATACGGCGATCAAAAACAGTTTTCAGTACATGATTTTGACGCTGGTTCTGCTGATTCCGTTCCCGATGTTCTTTGCGGTGCTGATGGATTCCAGGCTGGTGAAGGCGAAAGGCTTCTGGAAAGCCTGCCTGTATGTACCGGCTCTTACTTCCGTTGTTATCTCCGGTACTCTGTTTCGACTGATGTTTTCCGAGTATCCTACCGGTCAGATGAATGTGATCACGACGGCTCTCGGACTTGGCACTTTTAAATGGCTCAAAATGAAAGCAACCGGTCTCGGCGCTCTCCTGCTTGTGGCGTGCTGGAGATGGACCGGCGTAAATATGCTCTACTTTATTTCAGGATTGAAAGCGATTGACACCGCCATGTATGAAGCGGCAGATATTGACGGCGCGACCGCATGGCAGAAATTCAGATATGTTACTATCCCTCTTTTGAAACCGACCACCGTTTACGTGCTGACGATCAGCGTGTACGCGGGTCTGGCAATGTTCATGGAATCCTACATGTTGTGGGCAGGTCCCGATTCACCGAACAATATCGGACTGACCATCGTTGGATATCTGTACAAGCGCGGTATCACCAAGAACCAGCTTGGATACGGCAGTGCGGTAGGTATCGTCCTGCTTGTGATTGCACTGGCGATCAATATCGTACAGCTTGTAGTAAATGGAACATTAGGGAAGGAGGAAGATTAATATGGCAGAAACAACCTCTGTAAAAGGCAAAGAAACCGGAGGAATGAGGACCAAGAGAAGGATTCTGACCGTGCTCGGTACGGCGTTGTTCGCGATTCTTTCCTTCCTGATTGTATATCCGCTGTTTGCCGGACTGATCGCATCCTTTCGACCCGGCACGGAGCTGATCCGCCGGGGGTTGAGTATCAACCTTGATTTCAGCACCATGACGCTTGACAACTATACTTACCTGTTTGGCAATAACGTGGATGGCCACAAATATTTTATGTGGTATAAAAACAGTCTGATCCTGATGCTTGTCACTGTATTCCTGACGCTGCTTGTCTGCTACATAGTGGCTTACGGTCTGACTATGTATAATTACCCGCTGAAGAATTTCCTGTTCTTCCTCGTAATAGCAACCATGATGGTTCCGTTCGAGATTCTGATTCTCCCGCTCTACAAGGAGATGATTAACCTGAAGCTGGTTGACACCATCTGGGGCGTGATGCTGCCGGGTATCTGCGGTGCGTCCACGATCTTTTTCTTCCGGCAGTATATGTCGGGACTGCCAAAAGACCTGCTGGATGCGGGTCGTATCGATGGCGCGACCGAGTACGGTATCTGCTTTAAGATTATGATGCCGATCACAAAGCCTGCATTTGCGGCTATGGCGATTCTGTGTGCGATGGGTTCATGGAATAACGTGCTCTGGCCGATGCTTGTATACAGAAGTGCGGAGAAGTTTACGCTTCCGATTGGTTTGAACACCCTGCTTACACCCTATGGAAACAACTACGATGTGCTGATTGCCGGATCCATGTTTGGTATCCTTCCGGTATTCATTATCTTCCTCTGTTTCCAGAGATACTTTATCGAGGGTATGACGGCTGGAGCGGTCAAAGGCTAGGGAAATTACTATCGGGCATACACTCCATTTCCAGAAGCTGCTGTGAAACCGTTTTTACGGTTGAAACAGCAGCTTCTATATTTTATAATGTGCGTATAGGCAATGAGCAGTGCGCAGACGTAAGATGAAAAAATGGCAGCTTGCTGACAATTTTTTCAGATTGCGGATGCATAGGGCGAAGCCCGCGAACGAGATGGAGCGAAGCGGAATCGAGCGTGCACTGCGGGACTGAGCAGAGCCAAAGGTGAAGCCCAAAAGCGAGGGAGATTGTATGAATTGCTTATTTGACGACCTGATTGATCGGGCAAAAGGTGAAAAGAATACAGACTATCTGACTGGAACGGTCAACAGGAGAGGGCTTCATGAGATCTGGCATGTGCTGCCTGCGGGCGCGCATGTCCATTGTCTCTACATGGACATTGACAATTTTAAACTGGTCAATGATGTGTACGGTCATGCGAAGGGAGATGAGCTCCTGCTGTTTGTGAGCGGACTTCTTCGGAACGTGTTTCCCGGGCAGCTTGTGGTGCGGCTGGGCGGGGATGAGTTTGTGGTGATCTGCGATGCCGCCGTGTGTGTGGAGGAGCCGGAAGAGCAGTTTGCCCGGCTGCAGCACAGACTGAAAGAGGATTTTGATGAATCATTGCGGGAAGTGCTTTCTTTCAGCATTGGCTTTGTTGCCGGATGCAGTGTTTCCGAAAATCTGTCCGTGATTCTGGATCAGGGCGACGAGGCGATGTATTATGTCAAAAAAAACGGCAAGGGAAGTTATGTAAACTATGAAGTAATAAGGGAACAGCTTGCGGAACAGAAAGCGATGAAGGACAGGACGCTTACGTCGTTTCGGGAGGAGGAGTTTGAGCTTCGCTTCCAGCCGATGATCTATCTGCAAAACTCGGATGTATATGCGGCGAAAGCGGTGCTGTACTGGCATTTCCCGGGGAAAGGCGTTCTGGAGGAAGAAACCTTCATTCCCGTGCTGGAACAGTACGGTGTGATTACCAGACTGGATAAGATGATGTTTGAACAGATCTGCCAGTGGAAACAGAAATGGCAGGACACGGTTTTCAAAGAATTGCAGATTTATGCCCGCATTTCCGCCCGGACGATTTTGCAGGCGGACGGGATGGCGCATATCAGAAAATGTCTGGAAACTTATCAGGTCAGACCGGAGGAAATCAAACTCTGTATTGAGGAGGAGAGCTTTCTCGGACGGGGAGAGAAGATTGTGTGTGCGGTGGAAGTTTTGTCTGAGATGGGCTTTGAGATCGCTATTGACAATTTTGGCTCCGCCTCTTCCTTCAAGGTGTTGCAGCACGTTCCGGCGAATATTCTGAAACTTGATCCAAAGCTTCTTAAGTCGGATAAAGGAAATGACAGACGGCCGCTTCTCCTGTTCCGCAATCTCATAGGGCTTGGCAGGGATCTGCAGTTTATGATCGTGGCGCAGGGAATAGAAAGCACCGTGCAGGCAGGGGCATTAGCCAATTACGGGGCGCAGCTCGGGCTGGGTGACTTTTACGGGAAACCGCAGCCACCGGAACGCTTTTATGAGATGTACCACGATCGGTATTTCTTTGTGAGCAATCGGATTCCCACGGTCTATTCTTTCGACCATCACTTGAAGGACGCGGAGGGAAAGAACGAGGGAAAATTTCTGGGAGAGGGGATTACTTACGAAACTGGCGTGGTAGCGGGACAGATGGCGCTTTCTTTTCCCGGCGGCAAGGTGGGGGAAAATATTGTCGCTCTGCCGAAATCCGTTATGTACAGCGAGAGCTATACCATCTGTCTGTGGGTTAACACGGCGGAGCTGCAGTCTTGGACAAGCGTGTTTTACGTCACTTATATGGACGGCTTCATAAGTCTGGTGCCTTCGGACGCGATCTGCAGCTGTGTGTTCCGCATGAAGGACGACAGGGAAGTGAACGAGTGGTTTGATATTTTCGGCAGGCATGCGGTGCCGGGAGAGTGGTCGTATATGTGCGTCTCCTGTGATGTGATTACAGGGCTGGTCAGACTGTATTTCAACGGTTTGCTGATTGGCAGCAAGGATCTCGCGCCGAACCTGAAAGTGCCGGAACGGGTGGTCATAGGCGGGGACGAGTACCAGAAGTCCTTTCACGGTAAGGTTGCCGGATTGGAGATATATCACTGCGTGCTGTCCGAAGCGGAGATTGCGCGTAAGTTTCGGGCGTTTCAGAGCGATCCGACTTTTTTGGGTACAAAAGGGAAAAAATAAAAAACTCTCCCGTATTGGGAGAGTTTTTGCTATCCGGCATTGTAGTCATCGATGATAGGAGGAATCTGGGACATCATATTGTCGATATCCTCATACATCGCGCTTTTGGTCGTACCCATATTGCTGACGCGGTTGATATGCTTCATAACCGTGTCATAATGGGTTTTCATCCTTTCAAAGAAACTGCTCAGGGTGTGGAGCTTATTCTTTGAGTCATCGATGACCCCTGAGATTTCTGTCTGCACGGATTCCGCACCGTCGGCTGCCTGTGTGATCCTGTCAAACATGGCATAGGTTTCATCCACTTTTGTGAGACTTTCCTCCAGTGCCTGATGTGAAGTCTGAATGCTGGCATGGAGCTGGCCGGTGCCGTTCTCCACCTCACCTACGCTGGAATCTACCATCGCCACAAGATTTTTGATCTCTTCGGACAGGCTCTTGATCTCACCGGCTACAGTGGCAAAGCCCTTGCCCTGTTCCCCTGCCCTTGCCGCCTCAATAGAAGCGTTGAGGGAAAGAATGTTTGTCTGGTCTGCGATAGATACGATTTTTCCCATGCATTTGCGGATTTCATTTAAGGAAAGCTGGAACGTCTCGAAGGTGCTCTGCATTTCTTCAAAATGGTTTGCGACTTTAAGGGAACTGCTTTTCAGTGTCTCCACTTCCCCCTGTACCTGATTGACGGACTCGAAAATATTGTCCTTTACGGATGCAAACTGTCCGGATACGGTATTGATGCTGGAAAAAGTCTGCTCAAAGTCGGAGAGGGATTCTCTCAGCTCTTCGGAGTCATGCAGCACATTGCCGAAGGATTGGCGGACCATGCTCAATTCGTGCAGGGAGTCCACCTCGTTTTGGATCAGGGCGCTGCGGTAGCCCTGCAGGCTTTCCACTACATATACGATCGGATCAAGGGTTTTTTCTTCCCGCTGGGATTTTTTTCTGAATTTCATCTCTGCTCCTCCCTTACTCAAACACGACACAGGTCATGGACTGGTTGACAAAGCGGTTATTGTAATGTTCGCCATATCCGACCAGACCGGCATGGTGTCCAAGCGTGCTCATGTCCATCAGGTACTCTTTCATGTAGTTATTATCGGTGAAGAGCAGATACCGGAACAGACAGTTTACGGAGAACACAGCCGAAATTCTCTGGAAATCATTTTTGATCGTCTGTACGGTGTCACGCACAATTTGTCGGTAGTTGCCAAGTTCCAGAAGAATCAGTATATCGGAGTCGTTTACCTGCCGGAAACACGTCAGCGAATTGCCGCTGACCTCTTTAATGGAGATGATGCATGTGTCGTTTCCATTGATTTTTCCGAATGGATTCTTGAAAGTCTGGGTGGAAATCTGCTCCTCCGTCACATGGAGAATATTCTGGTAGACCTGTTTGGCGGGTTTCCCATTTAACTGCCCGAGACGGTAGTTTGCTTTGTCCGTCCCTGACGCGACAAAACGGTAATTTCCAAGCTGGTGGTAAATATTTTCCTTGTATGCCTTTACCTTGCCGTTCAGGTTTTTAATCAGTGCATAGGCAACCGCATCCTCATAAACCCTGCCGTTTGCCGAGATCTTTCCGCCGTCGCCGGTTCCGCCGACCAGCGAAATGTTGCTGCGCTGTAAGGCGCTGTAGATGGTCGTTAACACGCAGGCGTCGTTTCCGGAACAGAAATCGATGCATACCGTATCCCTGCCGGAGCTTTTGATGGCGCGTATGTCCTGCTGCAGTCGTCCGATGTATTTCACGGGCATGACGGACACGTTTTCCAGCACGTTTGCCACGGCGCTTACGCCGTCATAATAGGCGATGACGCCTACACCCTTTTCAACGACACGGACGTCGTAGCTCATGCCGATACATCCGATGCTGGGAACGCCCGGAAAAAGGGATTCTAATTTTTTAACATGGGCTTCAAACTGTTCATTGTTGGACATAAGCATAATCAACTGCGGGCTTTTCAGACCGCGGACTGCCTCATCCAGATTGCCGCTTGGGCTCATACCAAAAAACTGTCTCAAAATGTTGACCTCGCTTCCTTATGTATTTTCTTTATGATGTACAGGTAAAATTATACTTGATGTCAAAACAGTACGTCAACGGTTATTCTCTAAATGACAGGTCTGTTTTCATTGCGCCACTGTCTTGGTGAAATGCCATATACATTTTTGAAGGCTCTGGAGAAATGGAGCTGGTTCGGATAGCCTACCGCGTTCCCGATATCCGCCACCGATAGGCCAGTCAGTTTTAACAGTTCCGCCGCCTTCGTCATGCGGTAGGAGATCAGAAACGCCTGTGGAGATTTTCCGGTGTTTTCGTGAAAAATTTTTCCGAAATAGCTTCGGTTCAGCCCGCAGGAGGCGGCGATATCTTCCACGGTAATGTCGTTTTGAAAGTTCTGTTCGATAAAGGAAAATGCTTCCTTAATATAAAAGTCGCGGAGACTGTTTCCCTTGCCCACCTGCGTGGAGGTGGAGGCGCGGACAAAACTGTCTATGAAGAGATACAGATGTCCGATCAGGTGGAATGGGGATTCCTCCCTGTGGTTCACGATGTAGAGCATTTCGTTTTTCATCGTCTCGGCAATGTCTTTGTATCGCGCTTTATAGACCGGCTGGTCGGGCGTCAGACCCGCCAGCTGAACGGTCTCCCTGGCGCGCAGTCCGTCAAATTCAATCCATATATATTCCCATGGGATATCATAATCTGCAATGTACATGCATACTTGATTAGGGAAGAGCATAAAGCCCTGTCCGCTTTTGATCTGGTAGCGCACGGATTCGCCGTGGGAATTATCGGCGAACAGGGTGCCGGTGCCGGAGAGACAGTAGTGGAACAGATAGTGGTTTCTTGCCGCCGGACCGAAGGAGTGGGAAGGCGCGCACTGTTCCCAGCCAAACTGATAAAGCCCCAGATCAACAAAATTTTCACTCGGAAAAACTGAGAAGATTACTTCGCTCATGGATAGCCCCCATTTCAGGAATCAGATTTATGCGGAGAATGCTGTTCTTTTTACTCTATTATACCAAAATGCGTGGTCATTTCAACATATAGACGAAAAACGCGTATAAAGGCATAAAAAGAGCAAAACGACGATATTTTTGCAAGCATTGTGGCATGTTACAATGGATAAAACGAATCAACCTAGATCTGCTTTTGACACGTTATATTCCAAAAAGGAAGGAGAAGGGCAATGAAGAGAAAGGGATTGAAGAGTCTGGCACTGACAGTATGTATTACCTCGCTGGCGCCAGCCGTTTGGGGTTGTGGCGATACCTCGGACGGAAAGATTGAAGTTGAGATTGTGCAGTATAAGCCGGAGGCGGCGAACTATTTCAAGACGGTGGAGGATGCGTTCAATGCGACCCACGACGACATCCACCTGACCATCAGCTCGCCTAACGACGCGATGGCGATCCTGAAAACAAGGTTTATCAGGGAGGACTATCCGGACATCATCGGAATCGGTGGGGATATTAACTATTCCTATTTTGTGGATGCCGACATACTGGCGGACATTTCCGGGTATGAGGGTATGAAGGATGTCAACGAAGGGTATCTGGAAATTGCCGAGGCACTGGAGCTGGTTCCGGTGGAAGGCACCTACATTCTGCCCTATGCGGCGAATGCGGCGGGCGTTCTCTACAACAGGGAAATGTTTGAGGAGCACGGCTGGCAGATCCCGGAGACATGGGATGAATTGAATACGCTGTGTGAGGAGATTTCGGCGGAAGGCATCCTGCCTTTCTACTTTGGATTCAAGGACATATGGACCTGTCTGGCGCCGTGGAACGCGATGGCGGTGGAGCTTGCGCCGGCGGATACGACCAAGCAGGTGAATAGGGGACAGACGACATTTACCGACGAGTATGGCGAGCTTGCGGAAAAGTATCTGGCGCTTCTGCCTTACGGACCGGACGATCCGTTTGCCTACAGCTACAACGATGCCTGCACCGCCTTTGCCAGAGGGGAATCCGCCATGTATCCGATCGGCAGCTACGCGGCGCCCCAGATTCTGTCGGTGAATCCGGATCTGAAAATGGATTCCTTTGTTATGCCGGCGAGCGACGGGAAGGAGGGAAGGACGCTGAACTCGGGCATCGACCTAGGCTTCTGCGTGACAAAGGACTGCAAAAACAAGGAGGCGGCGTATGAAGTGCTGGACTTCCTGTATGCAGATGACACTTTGCAGAAATATATCGACGCCCAGACGTCTGTTCCGTGCAAAAAGGGAAGCTTCGAGTTATCCACCCTGTTAGACGGTATGTCGGAGTTTATCGAGAGCGGCAACATGACGGACTACCAGGATCACTACTATCCGTCCGAGATGTCTGTGGATGCGCTCCTGCAGACGTTCCTCATAGAAAAGGATCAGGATGCGTTCCTGAAAAACTTCGATACAAGCTGGCAGAGATACAACAGGGATATCATACGTATGGTACAGGAGTATGAAGCCGCACATGGAAGTGCAAAGTAGGAAGGGGGTAAATGTGATGTCGAAACACGAAAATGAGAGAAAAAGAACGTTTTTACTGATTACGATACCGATTCTGGCGCTGTTTATCTGCTTTAACACGATTCCGTTAATTCGTGGCGCCATGTACAGCTTCACCAATTCCAGAGGGTTCGGAAGCCACGACTGGGTGGGGCTTCGCAATTATATTGACCTGTTTTCTGACGCGCGCGTAGGGAAATCCTATCTGTTCACGATCAAGCTGGCGCTCGTGACGACGGTGGTGGTGAATGTGCTAAGCCTGATTCTGGCTCTGGGATTAAACAGCAAGATCAGGGCAAAGGGATTTTTCCGCGGTGCATATTTCCTGCCGAACATACTCGGTTCGCTGGTGGTAGGTTATATTTTTAACTATTTCTTTACTTATATTGTGCCCGCGCTGGCGGATATGACAGGCGTTACGTCGCTTCAATCCAGTATTCTGTCAAGCCCGAACAGGGCGTGGATCGGTGTGATGATTGTCTGCGCGTGGCAGGCGATCGCCATGAATACGATCATTTATATATCAGGACTGCAGACGGTGCCCGAGGATGTCTACGAGGCGGGCGGACTGGACGGCGCCACCGGCTGGAAACAGTTTAAGCATCTGACGTTCCCGTTAATTATACCGTTTTTCTCCATCAACATGGTGCTGTGCGTGAAAAACTTCCTGATGGTATTCGATCAGATCATTGCCCTGACAAAAGGCGGTCCGGCACAGAGCACGGAATCCATTTCCTACCTGATCTACAATAACGGTATGTCGGGCGGACAGTTCGGTTTCCAGAGCGCCAACGCGGTTGTATTCTTTATTGTGATTGTAGTGATCTCTGTTGCGCAGATGAAATTTTCAAGTTCAAAGGAGGAGCAGCTATGAAGAAAACATCGACAGTCGGAAAATCGAACAGAACCGTTATGGTGCTGCTCATTCTCGGGCTCTCCACGATTATATTTCCGTTGTATATGACGGTTGTGATCGCGTTCAAACAGCCCTCGGAGATGACTAACAGTATCAGCGGCATTTTGTCGCTGCCTAAGGTATGGAGCCTCAACAATTTCAAGGAAGCGATGGAAGTGACGGATTTCTGGAACTCATTGAAGAACAGTCTCCTGATCTCCGTGCTGACGGTGGGGCTTTCCATCCTGATTCATTCTTTGATGGGGTATACCCTTGGACGTAACAAATCCAGCAAGTTTTATCGTTTTGTGTATCTGTTTATTGTCAGCGGTATGTTTGTGCCTTTTGCGATCCTGATGATGCCGCTTGCAAAGCAGACGGCGGAGATGGGGCTTGCGAACTGGTTCGGCGTGATTCTTCTGTATGTGGTGTTCTATATGCCGATGAATATCATGCTGTATTCGGGATACCTGACGAATATCCCACTGGCATTGGAAGAGGCGGCGAGAGTGGACGGCGCTTCCACATGGCGGACCTATTGGGAAATTATTTTTCCGATCATGAAACCGATGCACGCGACGGTTGCGGTTATCACGGCGCTTGCCGTATGGAATGATGTGATGACGCCGCTCATCATTATGGCGGGTTCTTCCGAGAATACGCTGCCGCTGGCACAGCTAAACTTCCAGTCACAGTTTGGAACCAATTATAATCTGGCATTTGCCTCTTATCTGCTGTCGCTGATTCCGATTCTCATTTTCTATGTGATCTGTCAGAAGCAGATTTTGAACGGTGTGGTAAATGGGGCTGTAAAATAACGGCGCAAAAAGTACTTCTAAAGACGTCCCGTCATTGGACGGGACGCCAAGAAGTACTAAGTTTTGCGCTAGAGAATGCCTGAAATGCGGCATTCTCCGTCGGACTGGCAGTGATACCGAAAAGCGGTACTTTCTGTGCGGACTGGTAATGATGCCGAAAGGCGGTACTTTCCGTACGGACTGGTAAATGGTGCCGAAATGCGGTATGATAGGAACGGTTCGTGAAAAAGAAGTAAGACAAACTTTAAGAAAGGACAGATTTGGTATAGATTATGGCAATTGGATATCAGCGAGAAAATCGGATTTTCACATTGGACACGGCACACACTTCTTATCAGATGAAGGTGGATGACTTTGGCTTTTTGCTGCATCTGTATTATGGGGGGCGTGTGTACGGAAATATGGATTATCTGCTGACATGCTATGACAGGGGATTTTCCGGCAATCCTTCGGATGTGGGAAATGACAGAACCTACTCTATGGACGTTCTGCCCCAGGAATACCCGGTTATGGGAGTTGGAGATTTCAGAAACAGCGCCCTGATCATCCGTAATGCGGACGGATCTGATTGTTGTGACTTACGCTATATCGGACACGAGATCAAAAAAGGGAAGTATGGGCTGCCGGGACTGCCGGCAGTCTATGCTGACGCAGGGGAGGCGGAGACTCTTGAAATTTGTCTGGAAGACAAGGTGAGCGGCGTGCGGGCGACGCTTCTGTATGGCGTACTGGAGGATGCGGATATCATCACCAGGAGCGTTATTCTGGAAAATCGCGGAGAGAATAGTGTGACGGTAGAGAAAGCGGCTTCCGGCTGTCTGGATTTTGTCACGGGCCGTTTTGACATGCTCAGCTTTTACGGCAGACATACCATGGAGAGAAACTTACAGCGGGAGGAGCTGCGGCACGGCACTTACGCGATTGGCAGCCGCAGAGGCACGTCCAGCCATCAGTATAATCCGGCGGTGATTCTGGCGGACAGGAATACCACGGAGGATGCTGGCGGGTGTTACGGCATGGTGTTTGTATACAGCGGAAATTTTCTCTGCGAAGCGGAGCGGGATCAGTATGATCAGACAAGAGTGCTGATGGGACTGCAGAGCGACCTGTTTCACTATCCGCTCGCGAAGGCGGAGAAGCTGGCGGTTCCCGAGACGATCCTCTGCTATTCTGACCGGGGGCTCGGTATGCTTTCCGACCGTTTTCACAACTGTATCAGGGAGCATCTGTGCAGGGGGAAATTCAGGGACGAGCCCCGTCCCGTGCTGTTAAACAGCTGGGAGGCAGCTTACTTTACCTTCGACGGGCAGACCTTGTTAAAACTGGCGAAGAGCACGGCGGCGCTCGGTATCGATATGATTGTCATGGATGATGGCTGGTTCGGGAAAAGAGAGGACGACAACAGCGGTCTCGGGGACTGGCAGGTCAACGAGAAAAAGCTGGGGTGCACTCTGCGGGAATTGATTGAAAATGTCAACAGTGAGGGCGTAAAATTCGGAATCTGGATTGAGCCGGAGATGGTGTCGGAGGATAGCGAACTGTACAGAACACATCCGGACTGGGTGCTGCAGATACCGGGCAGGGGGCCCGTAAGGGGACGGAACCAGCTTGTGCTTGATTTTTCCAGAGCCGACGTCAGGGACTATATTTTCGAGCAGATTTGTGAGATTCTTGAACAGGGAAAAATCGAGTATGTCAAGTGGGACATGAACCGCAGTATTGCGGATGTGTTTTCGGGAGAGACTGCGCAGGGAAAAGTGACCTACCAGTATGTGCTGGGGGTATATGATTTTCTGGAGAGACTCCTGCAAAAATACCCGGATATTCTGCTGGAGGGCTGCAGTGGCGGCGGCGGCAGGTTTGACGCGGGTATGCTCTACTACACGCCGCAGATCTGGTGCAGCGATAACACGGATGCACTGGACAGGCTGAGAATCCAGTACGGCACTTCCTTTTTCTATCCTGCGTCCGCCGTCGGCTCGCATGTGTCGGCTGTGCCGAACCACCAGACAGGCAGGAGCGTGAGCCTGCACACGAGGGGTGTGGTGGCAATGGCGGGCGCTTTCGGTTTTGAGCTTGATCCCGAAAAACTGACGGCGGAGGAGAAGGCGGCTGTCAGAGAACAGATCACACAGTATAAGAGATGGGAAGAACTGATACGGCGGGGCAGGTATTACAGGCTGTCTGATCCGTTTGCGGCGGCTTACACGGCATGGATGTTTGTGTCAAAGGACAGGGACCGCGCGCTGCTCAGCGTGGTGATGTTGGAGATGCACGGCAATATGACAGTGAGCTATGTGAAGCTTAAGGGACTCGACGCTGTTTCGGTGTACCGGGATGCGGAGAGCGGCAGGCGATACTACGGGGCTGATCTGATGGAGGCGGGGCTTCCCATGCCGGTGGAACAGAAGGAGTATCCGGCGTATCAGATCGAGCTGATTAAGGAAATGTAATGAGTTGGGAGTTTTACACTGCCGCGATTTGAAACAGGTACATCTGCATTGTGCGCATGAGTAATGAGGAAATCCTTGATATCTTAGATTTTAGCGAGTATAATAAGGAGATACCCGCAGACGGTGTAACAGGGACGAGAAGATAAAGAAAAGAGCAAAGGGAATGGAAGCAGATTTAGAGTTTAGGCGGGCGCGCCAGACGGATATAGATGGGATTTGTGCGCTGGTGGCGTCCGCGATCATACATATGCATGAGCAGAAAATTTTTCAGTGGGACGAGAAATATCCCACAAGGGTAGACTTTTTGGATGATTTGCAGGAAAATACATTGTCTGTGGGGACGATAGAAGGAAAGATAGCTGTCACTTTTACAGTGAACCAGACCTGTGATCCCGAGTATGAAGACGGGGACTGGCAGTATCCGGATGAGGAATACCGCATCATCCACAGGCTTTGCGTGAACCCTGAATTTCAGGGCAGGGGTGTGGCAGGACGCACGCTGCGGCATATAGAGGAAGAACTGCGCAGACAGAGGATCGGCGCGGTGAGGCTGGATGCTTTTTCAAAAAATCCGACAGCCGTCGCACTGTATACAGGGAACGGTTATGAAAAGAGAGGGTTTGCGGACTGGCGGATGGGAAGGTTTTATCTGATGGAGAAGAGGTTGTGAAGGGGAGAGAAGGTTAGTGCTCCCGAAATAGTTGTAAATGGATGCGAAATTTGGCGTCGGAGCCAGAAGAGTCATTTAGTCAGATTTAAAAAAGTATCTTGCACATAGGAAGAACATGTCTTATAATAATCCATACATTGACAGAGGTCTGTTCTGTCAATGGAGAAATATGGTAATGATATTTCTCCATCTGAAAGATTCTTTCCGATTGTCGGAAATAATCCCGTACCTATCAATATGTGAAATGAATAGAGAGAATGATTGACGTTGATCAGTCGTTTGATGCTATGTCACATCAGTTTTACTGCATCTGTCGAAAATCCTCCTATATTTATTCACAAAAAAATTTACTGTATTGGCATCAGAAAATGTGCTATAATGGAGGAAAATCTATGGTAAAACGGAATATTAAGACTTGGTTCAGACATGGTAACTGGTGGAGACGGCTTAGAAACAACCGCAAGTACAGGGATGTGCTTTTCAGGTGGCTTTTTCGGGACAAAAAAGATCTTCTTGACCTCTACAACGCTTTAAATGGCAGTACATACCAGAATCCCGAGGAGCTGGAGGTAATTACCCTGGAGGACGTGATCTTTATGAAGATGAAGAACGACTTGTCCTTTATGATCGGAAATACTTTGAACCTCTATGAACATCAGAGCACATGGAACCCGAACATGCCGCTGCGGGGACTGTTTTATTTTGCCCAACAGTTTGAAGGTCTGCTCGCCTCCCGAGGCGACGATATATACGGTAAAAGGCAGATAGAGCTTCCTACGCCCGTATACATTGTCTTCTACAATGGCGGTGGCATGCAGACTGACAATCTGATGCTTTACCTGTCAGATTCCTTTCCGACGGGACGTGGAAGCGGCTGTCTGGAATGTACCTGCGAGGTATTGAACATCAACCGTGGCTATAATCGGGCGCTTATGGAGAAATGCCACAGGCTGTGGGAGTATTCGGAATTTTCTTCAGAAATAGAAGAGAATATAAAAAAGGGAATGTACAGGGATGAAGCCGTCCACACGGCGATAGACACCTGTATTGAGAAGGGGATACTCAGAGATATCCTGATAAAACAGAAAGCGGAGGTGCTGCATATGATTTTGACAGAATATGATGAGAAAAAGCATTTCAGGACACTTTTTCGCGAGGGGAAGGAAGAAGGCATAAAAGAAGGCATAAAAGAAGGCATAAAAGAAGGTATAGAGAAGGGGCTGGAAGTTGGGTTTCGGAAAGGGCAGGAGGAACACCTTTGGAAACAGATTCAGATAAAGCGTTCCAAGGGAAAGTCTCTTTCACAAATCGCGGAAGAACTAGAGGAAGAGTTGACAACCATCGAACAGATTGTCCTTAATCAAAACGCAAAATAGGAACGAAAAAAACACTACTACTATGGTAGATTTTTCTTGCTTTTTGTCGAAAATCCAAGGCAAACAGCATTTGTAGGGCAGACATCTGCACAGGCGCCGCATCGGATGCACTCGGCGGAATCCGGCGTTTTTACGGGATCCACTTCCATGCCGCACACCTCTTTGCACTTTCCGCAGCCGACGCACTTGTGGTGGTCCACTTCCAGACGGAATATGCTGATTTTGTTGAACAGCCCGTAAATTGCCCCTAAGGGGCAGAGCGTCCGGCAGAAAAAGCGATAGAAAAGGACACAGCCAATAAGTGTCAAAACGAGAATCGCCATTTTCAGGGAGAACAGTGCGCCTATTGCTTTTCGGAGACTTTCATGTGCTGCCAGAAGAAAGAGTCCGCCCTCTAATGTGCCTGCCGGGCAGATATACTGGCAGAAGGCGGGTTTGCCCATGCCCATGTAGTCTGTGACTGCGACAGGCAGGATCAGGACAAAGACCACAAGGACAACATATTTGATATATAGAAATCCTTTTTTGAGTTTTCGTTTCGGCGAGGGGATTTTGTGGATCAGTTCCTGCAGCAGACCGAAAGGACAAAGCCACCCGCAGATGGCCCTGCCAAGCAGCACCCCGAAGGCAAGGAGCAGTCCTGCCACATAAAAACTGAATGAAAACTGTCTGGAACCGTTCACAGCCTGCAATGCGCCGATGGGACAGGCAAAGCCCGCCGCCGGACAGGAGTAGCAGTTGAGTCCCGGATTGCAGAACTGTTTCCATTTTCCCGTATAGATTCTGCCGCCTTTAAAGTTCAGAAAATGCGCGTTGGAACAGCCAAAGGCGATGAATTGGAGCAGCTTTCGTTTGATGGCATAGGTGATTTTCATATGTTATCTCATTTCTTCGTTTCTTTTACTTGTTCTTTTCCGTTCCTGCAAAAGTTACATGTATAACTGCAATCGGGATTTTATAGGCGGGGGCGTTTTTCCGCTCGATTTATCCAAGTCCGATACATTCCAGACAGATGTTGACGGCTTTATTTAAAACCACGCCTGCCTCGCCGCGCATCAAGCCATATATGATGAAAGAGAAGGCGGTGAGAAGTCCCGCTATTCTGAGTTTTGTTTTCATTCTGCCCTCCATGTTACAGCTCTGCTATGAGTCAAATTGGGATGAAAATGCCGTATTTCTGGCATTTGTATCGCTTTTTTGAGACTGCTTTGAGGAATTTTGCACCCGTGTTATTGTTCGCCTAGGTAATCCTCCACAAAGGTTTTATAGCCGTCCACATCTGCGCCCACAATCGGGTCGCCCACGATATTTCCGTCACCGTCGATAAACAGGGTGGTGGGGACGCCGATCACGTCCTTTAAGATTGGGGCAAAGTCCGCGTTGGCAATCAGGTTGGTAAAGTCAACACCCGCCTGTTGTGTTATGTCAACCGCAAGATCGCGGTGCTCGGTGTCTTCCTCCCCGTTGATGTCGATAATCAGACCGACGATCTGTACGTTGTCCGGCATTTCTTTCGCCCATTCGCCAAGCTCCGGCATTTCCCCGATACAGGGACCGCAGAAGGTGCCCCAGATATTGAGCACAGTCAGGTCTTTTTCGGCAAAAATGCTTTCCGTGACCGTGCTGCCGTCTAGGTCCGTCGCCGTGAACGCGGGAAATGCGGTGCTTTCCTGTTCCGCCTGTGCTGTTTCTGCCGTATTGTTTCCGGCGGGGGGAGTAGTGGTGTTCTCCGTGTTTCCACTTCCGGTGGGTGTGCCCGCGCAGCCGGCAAACACTGCCACGGAAAGCAGGGCGGTGCAAAGGGCGGTATATTTTTTCATACGAGTTGTTTTATGTTTCATTGCTGCCTCCATATAAAAATGTTTTCTTGTTATTTTTGCGGCGTCTGCTTCCACGTGATCTGTCCCAGATGTTCGCCAAGTGCATCCAGATGTGCCTCATCAGCGGCTCCGGCGTGAATGTCCGCATAAAAGCCATTGCTTTCCTTTTTCTCCCGGATAAATCCGGGCTCAGATATCAGCAACACCGAAATTATATCATATCTTCGGACGGGTTCACAATGATATGTTTTATTCCCGCGTGGTTTTTGGCTTGAGAGATAAACAGATTGGGGAATGAATTTTTTATGGCGGGAAAGGGTGTATCATGATACGATGGAAAAGGAGGATGCCTTTGCTCCTCATGCTGGCAGAATTTTTGTATTTCTGACATTGGCGGTCTGGGGCGTGCTCGCCAGAAGGGTGAGACGGAAAGCGCCATCGCCCGTCTGGATGATTGTGGTGTCCGCAGTGCTTGGAATTTTGATAAAATGTATTTAATCGGACATCATAAAAATGTGATGTTCGGGAGAGGAACGGTTAAGGAGCAACTATGTTTTGGGATAACGTGTCAGGATTGTATGATTTGTTTGAAACGATTTATAACGGAAAGGTGTACCGCGGGCTTGGCAGAAAAGTGGCGGAGGAAATCGCGCCGGATGATGTGGTGCTGGAGTGTGCCTGCGGGACGGGCGCGATCAGCAGTTATATCGCCCCGAAGTGCCGGAAGCTGGTTGCAACGGACTTTTCCGTGGGGATGCTGAGGCAGACGGCAAAAAACTGCCGCGCCTACGATAACGTGAAAATTCGGCGTGCAGATATGACACATCTGAAATGCCGCGATAACAGATTCGATAAGGTCGTTGCGGGAAATGTGATACATCTGCTGGACAATCCCCGCGCAGCATTAAAGGAGCTGGTACGGGTCTGCAAGCCGGGCGGTAAGATTATCGTGCCAACCTATATTAATGCGTCGGCAGGCGTGAATAGGAAAGCAGTGCGCCTGCTGGAACTGGCGGGCGTCGATTTTAAGAGACAGTACGACCTCCAATCTTACCAAAAGTTTTTTGAGGACGCGGGGTATGGGAATATCGCTTACTTTGTGGTGGAGGGTCGGATGCCCTGCGCGGTGGCGGTGATTACGAATGAGCCTCTTGTTTTCTGAAACTATATTGATTCAACAGGAAAAAATAGCTTGTTTTTTCCTGTTGCAGGCTCAGTATAATCACACACTGCCCCCGCAAGTTTCATTCCTTTTTCAGAAATGGCATTATTTATTACCTCGTCAAATATTTCGCGATACCTGTTGGGTTCAACGTCCACAACCATATATTTTCGCGCCGGCATAACCCATTTAGTCCATCCTTCAGGTGCAAATGCATCAGCATATGTTTCAACGCCCGCAAGATATAATCCTCTTGTAAACTGATGGGTCCATGGACGAAAAGACCTGCTCTCATCACTCATTGCTCCCCAAAATCCAACATATGTCCCATCTGAATTTTTCATTCCAAGAGCAGCCACCTCATTAAAATGAGAATTGGCTTCTTGCCATAACTGTTGGGCAATATTTTTTTCGGCGGTACATAAGCCTTCTTTTCCGATCACAGTAATCATTGGTAAATCTATAATCTTTATTTCCATAGGCAATACCCTGCCTCCTTTTTCTCGTCTTTATTACCATTCCTTTATATTGGGCCTTGGTTCACCACAAATTGGTCCGCATCATTGCAAAATAATATTTTGGCTTTCGTAAACCCGTTTCTGGCGGGTTCGCTCCCTTTCTCAGACAAATCTTTCAGATATTGCTTTGTCATATATTTCACGTCAAAATAGCCGCCTTCGTAGGTACATAGCCCGTCTATTGTTTCTGTTGTGGTATGATTCTTTTCTTTCTCTCCTCCGCTTTTGGATTTAATTTGGCATATACATAGGTATCTTTCCAAATCGCTTTTCCGGCGGCGTCTTTCCAGAAATATACATTTTTCCTAAAATGGGCTTCCCGCTGGAATCCTAATGCTTCAAGCAATTTCCACGAGTTCTTATTGTCGGGATCGCATTCCGCATAGATTCTGTGCACGCCGTCTGCAAATGCCTGCTGGATTAAAGCTTTGCAGCTCTCTGAGGCATAGCCGCTTCCCCAGTAGTTCCGATTAAATACATAACCGATTTCCAGCGATTCAAAGTCGCGTTTTCCTATATATACATTGCCGATCATTTTATGAGAGGCTTTCAATTCGACGGCAATCATTTCCTCTGTACTTATGCGCCAATCCAGATTATCTTTTGTTTCATTAAAAGTCAGCGGTTTATAGGGTTCGTATTTCACCACTTCTGGATCGGACAAATATTCAAATAGGTCCTGTATATCTTCTTTCCTGTATCTTCTTAAAATCAACCTTTCTGATTCTGTTACGATTATTTTGTTTTCCATGTCATTCTCCTTATACCATAAATGATTTTACGCTGTAAAGCCTTTTATATTTTTAAATCATCAAAGTGATATGAAAATATCTCCGTTTCTTCATACGGCGTCTGTTAACGTTTATATGGAATATTATAATCTATAATGAATGCTGGCGGGGGAACATTTTGCATTTATAATAAAAGATGTGCCACATTTTTTACAACTCGCACCGAAACAACATGTTTTTTCTTTTCTTGTTTTTTGATCCGCTATAAAGTAAAATAAATAAAATCATTGTGCAATTAGATAGGAATGGAGGGCGATGATAGACAGGGCGAAAGCACATACCAATGTGGGTGGAATACACATCATGCAGATCTTTACCGATACCGTGCCAGCCTCGGCGCACATGGCGCCCTTTGCGGTCGGGATTGCAAAGGATGGGGAAATCAGGGATCTGTATCATGACTGGGAGATTTTGCAGTTTAGATCCTATACCTTTGAGGATGAGCATCCCGGGGAGCCAAAACACCTTCATGCGTCGAACAGAATCGTTGCCCGCAGACCAGAGAACGGATAGAGGAAAGGGGAAAAACATGCAGATTGAAAACATAACCATATCACACCATAACAGAACGGTCGATGCAGCGTACTATAAGCCGGACGGGGAGGGCAGCTTTCCGCTGGTGATTTTCAGCCATGGTTATAACGGGCACAAGGCGGATTTTTTGGTTTCGGCTGAATATTTTGCAAAAAGCGGGATCGGTGCGGTCTGTTTTACTTTTTGCGGTGGCAGTACGAGGGATTTGAGCGGTTTTCCGACCACGGAGATGACCTTGTTTACGGAGAGGGAAGATCTGCTTGCCGTTTTAGATGAAGCGAAACAGTGGCCGTGGGTGGACAGCAGCCAGATCTATCTGTTCGGCGCCAGTCAGGGCGGCATGGTTTCCGCGCTGGCGGCGGAGGAAAGAGGTAGTGAGATTCAGGGGCTTATTTTGTTGTATCCGGCTTTCTGTATTGCGGATAACTGGAACGAGCGCTTTCAAAAGCCGGAGGATATTCCCGATACGGAAGTTTTGTGGGACATGGCGCTGGGGCGCAGGTTTTTTGAATCCATCCGCGATTTCCGTATCAGAGAGCAGATCGGGAAATTCGGCGGACAGGTCCTTCTGATGCACGGCACAGAGGATGAGGTCGTGGATCTGGAATACGCAAAATGGGCATCCGAAAAATATCCGAATGCCCGACTGGAACTGTTTCACGGAGAACCGCACGGGTTTTCAGAGGACGGGAACCGGCGGATGGAAGCAATGGCGCTGTATTTCATCCATGAGTGTATGGCGGACAGAGGATAAGCCGCGGTGGCTGTGGGCAATCACGCCGTTCAGTTTTTAGAAATAGTTTAAGAGCCTGTCAGCAGAAATCGGGATTTAGGAGACACAGGAATGAAATTAAAGAATATTTTGATCGTTGTGAAAGACATGGAAAAGGCAAGACAGTTTTACCATGATCTGTTCGGGCTTGATGTGGTGCTGGACAATGACGGTAACATGATTCTGACGGAGGGGCTTGTGCTTCAGGACGAGAAAATCTGGAAGCAGTTTCTGGAAAGAGACATTACTGCACAAAGCAACGCCAGCGAATTATATTTTGAGGAACGTGATCTGGAAACGTTTATCAAGAAACTGGATCGGTTATATCCTGAAATCCAGTATGTCAATCGGCTTATGACACATAGCTGGGGACAGAAAGTCGTTCGCTTTTATGATCCGGACGGCAATCTGATCGAAGTGGGAACACCGATGTAACATCAGGGAGGGAAACATGGATAACTGCTTAATCTGCGAGAGAATCGCATGGATCAGGGAAAACAGAAATCCCTATTTTGTCCGGGAACTTCATACGGGATATGTTGTCTTAGGCGACAGCCAGAGGTTCAAGGGGTACACGTTGTTTTTGTGCAAACGGCACGCCTATGAACTGCACGAGCTGGAACTGCATTTCAGGGACGAATTTCTGCACGAGATGGCTGTCGTGGCGGAGGCAGTTTACCATGCCTTTCAGCCGGATAAACTGAATTATGCGTTGCTTGGCGTGGGGCGCGGTCTGCATATGCACTGGCATATCTATCCGAGAAGGGAGGGCGACACACCGAACCCCGGTCCCGTGTGGCAGCTTGGAAAAGAATTGACGGATGAAAGGTATCAGCCGACGGGGGAGGAATTAGAGCAGTTAAAAGCCAGATTAAAAGAAGAGTTGGATAAACTGCTGTGAGTTTTTGGAATATATTGTAATTATGTACTGACACGCACGAAAATAATAGAGTGATGCAGTATCTCATTGAAAAGAACGGTATTCAGAAATGCGGCACTATTTATGCTGCGGATGGCTCGCCGTCGTTCTGTTTTTCCCGGCAGCCAGTCGATCCGGTTTTCCAGTGACGCTGGATAAATACCTGTTCTGCGGCAAAAACGGCAATATTGGTCTTGCGTGGAAGGAAGCTTCCGAAGTGCTGGGATTTGAACTGTCACAGTGCTACGGCGCGGGCTATGAAATAGATGACGTGGGGGTGTACCATGAGATAGAAACGGCGGTCAAAGGAAAGGATATTATATGTACGGATTCTCTGTCAGTGGATGCAATAGAGTCGGAATATTTTGTGGGGTATGCGTTTAAGAAGAATCTGCTTGTGGTTCAGCAGGCAGTGATGGTGTGGTGTCTGAGAAATCTGTAAGATAAAACAGGGCACTTGGCAAATATAGAATGTAGAGGAGGAAGGGTGAATGAATATTGATACCTATAAAGCATATATTTCAGCGGAAACGATGATGGGACCAAACAGTGCAAGGATATTGGCAGAGCTGTTTGACAAATATCCTTTGCGGCTTGCCGCTGACGACGTGATACTCGATCTGGGATGCGGGACGGGACTGACAAGCCTAATCATTGCCAGAGAGACAGGGGCGAAAGTCTTTGCGAACGATTTATGGGTGAGCGCGGAAGAAAATGGGAAGCGGTTTGCCGGGTGGGGCGTTGGAGAGCAGGTAACGCCCGTCTGTGAGGATGCGAACGACCTTCACTTTGAGAAGAAACAGTTTTGTGTGCTGGTCAGTATCGACTCCTACCATTATTTTGCGGGAAACGAGGGCTTTTTTCAGGAAAAGATTTTGCCGTTTATGAAAGACGGCGGAGAGGTTCTGATCGGAATCCCCGGCCTAAAGGATGCCTATGCAGACCGCGCAGAGGAACTGCTTTCTGACTGGCTCGGAGACGACGCTTATATGTTCAAAAACCCGGAACGCTGGAAAGAACTTATCGGCGGCGACAGAATCGAAGTGGTGGAAACATGGGAGATGGATTGTTTTAGTCAGGCATGGGCGGAGTGGCTTGCGACAGATAATGAATATGCGCGCGGGGACAGGAAGTATTATGAAACGCTCATTAAGCCTTATACTTGTTTTGTGGGGATTTACATCAAATTAAAATAAAATTCTCCGCACTTTGAAGTTGCGCGAATCAAAAAAATAGCGCATACAGATTGGTTGAAGCCTACCGAGGAAAAATATATACTGGTTATGCGGCGCTGCAAAAGAAAAAGAAAAGGAGAATACTTTTATGAGTTTTGGGAAAAATTTACAGTTCCTGCGGCATCTGAGAGGAAATATGACACAGGAGGATCTGGCTGAAAAAATGCATATCAGCCGCCAGACGGTATCAAAATGGGAACTGGATGCAGCGCAGCCCGAAATGGAAAAGGCGGTAGAGCTTTGCGGCTTTTTCAACTGTACGCTGGATGATCTGTTCCGCGGGGATATGGTGGCATGCGGCGAAACGTATACCAATCTGCGCGTCGAGACCGTTCCCGCTTTTCGCTATATCAAACATGCCGTTATCAGCGCAGACCCGGAGGGGGATGCTGTCAACAATGTGATATCCATCGCTCGCAGCTGCGGGGTGGATCATCCCCGCGTTATCGGCTGGGATTTTCCGAATGTGTCACAGGAACAGGTCAATGTCTTCAATATGCACGGCTATGAGGCGGCGTGGGTATTGCCGGACGGGGTCGTTCCGCCTGACCGTGAGATATACGGACAGGCAGCCCATAAATATGCGGCAGTACACATTGAAAAGCCCTTTGACAATCCTTTTGTAACCATTCCGAACGCTTATAAAACACTTATGGAATACATGCGCGTGAATGGTTTCGAACACACGGAACAGGACGTGATTCCCTGCTTTGAAACAGACGGGGAGAGTATGGATATTTATATAGCATGTAAGTAGTATATGAGACGGGAAACCTTGATGCTTTCGGGGTTTCCTGCCTTTCATTTTATGCCGTTTAACTTCAAAATAAAGAATGGCAGATTATGAGACTATGATATAATCAGGATAAATCTAAAAAGCGGGGAGATGAATATGCAAGAGGAATCGTTTGAAATAAAGCCTATATCGTATCAAATTCGGATCATAGAAGAATGCGATTTGGATAGTTTAATGTTGGTGAAAAGTGACGCTTCTGTACACACTGACAGATTGGAACAGCAGAAAAAGGGAGAGGCAGTTTATCTGGGCGCATTTATCAATAACTATGCGATTGGATATGTGTTATTGTCATTGGAAAATAAAGAAGACGTCATGCCATATACAAACCGCGAAAAATGTGCGGATATGATTGATTTGCTGATTATAGAACCCCTGAGAAATTATGGCATTGGTTCCCGGCTGGTGCTGGCATGTGAGAAATGCTGCAAAGAAAATGCCATTCCCTATTTAGGGCTTGATGTCAACCCGGCGGATAATTCTGATGCAAAGAGATTATATGAAAGATTGGGTTATCATGCGGTCGGTGAAATACACTTAGATAGTGTGTATGAATATACTGACGAAGCAGGTAATCAGGGGCGGTATGAAGATTGGTGTATTGATATGATAAAACGGGTATAGCGTTGCTTTTGTATAATATAAATCATCAATCAAAAAGGCGGTGAAAAGATGGTGCAGGATATGGGAATGACAAATAAGCAATTTCAGGGCTTCCTGATAATCAAAAAGGAAACCTTGATACATTTACTTCCAAGGTTTCCTTTTTCTCACTGCGGAAGAAGGGACTTGAACCCTCACGTCGTTTCCAACACTAGATCCTTAGTCTAGCCTGTCTGCCAATTCCAGCACTTCCGCAT